>VMHT01084440.1_pt1 | contig 20080 bp, 34 predicted proteins | sample 4693611 | NCBI WGS metagenome assembly VMHT01 (sample SAMN12280063, study PRJNA550983) | marine metagenome | isolation source: seawater sampled from same location over 5 years 0.02-0.2 micron viral filtrate | place: USA: collected off the coast of southern California halfway between the port... ...
AAAGAGTTGAACGTTCAATATTGGATCGCACTCGAAAAAACATCTACCTTCGGAGGTTAATTATAAGATGGCAAATAAAGAACAAGTAGATCAACTTATGGATCTAGGTAATAAAGTCGCACGCAGTACTATTGCAGTCGTTGATGCAATTACACAGCGTGGAGGTTTTAAAGGTGAAGAGTTGTCTACTATTGGCACTCTTCGCGATCAAGCAGTTCAAATGGTACAAGCTGTAGAAACAATGCAAGCTGATGCAGAATTTGAAGATGATGAAGAAGAGGAAGCAGCATAAACATTTACATTTGGCTTAATTTGTGGTATAATTATTTTTTGTTATGGAGCTTTTGTAAATGTCTAATGACTTCCTTTGGGTCGAGAAATATCGTCCCTCTAAAATAGAAGACTGTATTCTTCCTACTAATTTAAAGAATACATTTCTCAAGATTGTAGAATCTGGTGAATTGCCTAATATGCTTTTCACTGGTTCTGCAGGTCTTGGTAAAACAACTGTTGCTCGTGCACTATGTAATGAACTTGATCTCGATCATATCCTCATTAATGGTTCAGAAGAAGGTAATATTGATACTCTTCGTACGAAGATCAAGCAATTCGCGAGCACTGTTTCATTGCAGGGTGGCTACAAAGTAGTCATCCTCGATGAGGCAGATTACCTTAATCCTCAATCGGCACAACCAGCTCTTCGTGGATTTATCGAAGAATTTTCTAATAACTGTCGATTTATTCTTACATGCAACTTTAAGAATAGAATCATTGAACCTCTTCATTCTCGTTGTGGTGTATATGAATTCAACACATCTAAAAAAGATATGGTTCAATTGTGTGGTCAATTCATGGATCGCGCTGCTAATATTCTGTATAAAGAAGAAGTATCATTTGATAGTAAAGTTCTTGCCGAACTAATTATGAAATATACTCCAGATTGGCGTAGAGTTCTTAATGAATTGCAAAGATGTGGAATTGCCAACGGTCGTATTGACTCAGAAGTTCTAGCAAATGTTTCTGATGCAAACTACGATGCACTTTTTCTTCACTTGAAAAATAAAGATTTCAAGAAGATGAGATCGTGGGTAGTAAATAATATAGATACAGATGCTGCAGCAATATTTAGAGCAATTTATGATAGAATGTCTGATAAGGTATCATCTCAATCGATACCACAACTAGTGTTAATTCTTGCAGATTATCAATACAAGAATGCATTTGTTGCAGATCACGAACTAAATATAGTTGCATGTTTAACAGAGGTAATGGCTAATGTACAATTCGATTAAACTAAATCTTTATACTCAAGATGATTGTCCTTATTGTTTTGTTATGAAACAAAAATTGACAGAATGGGGATATGATTTTAATGAGATCAATATTAGCTATGATCTTGATAAGAAAAAATTCTTAAAAGAAGAAGGCCATAGAACTGTACCTCAGGTATATTGGAATAAAATACACCTAAATAAAGTAAACACCGAAGACTTTACTAAAGAAGTTTTAGAAGCCGAAATCGATTATGAGAAGTATCAAGGTGGAGTAGAGAACTTTGCTTAAATGGTTACTTGACGGTGACGATAATTTGCAATATGATCCAGTAACTCGTAAAAGAGATCTTACTACACTATTATTTACATTCATATTTAGCTTTGCGCTTTCTTTTGTGTGTGATTTTACAGGTGTGTTACTCGGCGGTTTAATCGTGTATATAGGTTTTAATTGGCTACAGCGCCATGAAAGTAATATAAAATGAATCCATTTGAATATCTAAAAGCAATTAATGATACCAAAAAAGATATTATGGTTGATGATATTGCAGAAAAAGGATATAATGCATATATGGTTAATCGAGGCTTATCATACTTTAATGATACGGTTGTCATTGCCAATGAGATGAATAAGTATCATCATATCGATAATCGTTTACAATTTGATTTTTATATAAATATAGTACGTAAACGGAAAAGGTTTTCTAAATGGTTAAAACCTGAAACCGTCAGTGACGTGGAAGTAGTTAAGGAATATTATGGCTATAGTAATGATAAATCCCGCCAGGCCTTATCCCTTCTCACATCAGATCAAATTAATGAATTGAGAAAAAAGGTTTATAAAGGTGGAAGAAAATAAATTAGTTGAGTGGACACCTGCCTCAATGCTTGAGGTAACTCTAAACGAACCAGATGATTTTCTGAAGGTTAGAGAAACACTCACACGTATTGGTGTCGCATCCCGTAAAGATCAAAAACTGTATCAGTCTTGTCATATTTTACATAAACAAGGCAGATATTTTATTGTTCATTTTAAAGAGTTATTTCTATTAGATGGTAAAAAATCTAATTTAGAAGAAAACGATATTGCACGTCGTAATACTATTGCTACATTGATGAGTGATTGGGGTTTAATTACAATTGATTCAGGTACAAAAACAGAACCAATTGCACCTATGAGACAAATTAAAATTATCCCTTATAGAGAGAAAAACTCGTGGGAGTTATGTCCAAAATATAATATTGGAAATAAGTAATGAATAATTTAATATATCATGTCGATTTTGATTTTGATATAGAAGCTCTAAAAAAAGAATGTGAAGATTTACATAAGAAAAACCTACACAACAACACTTGGGAATATAGCGAGTATGGTCAAAATCATTTAGATGTAGAATCTTTTTCAATAGTACAAGAAAACTGGGGACATATGCCAGTAGGTAGAAGAGAAAGAAAAAGATTTCTGCAGCATTTTGATTTATGGGAAGATGATTACGAAATTACTAATAGCAAATACCTAAAATTACATGCTAATACTATGTTATTGCCACATGTGGATGGCCATCCCTGTTCATTAAATATTATATTGAGCGAAGATCCTGGTCCTATAAATTTTTATGGTAAAGATTATCAGTATAAGTCAGCTTTAGTAAATATATCAGAAAAACATGGTGTTAATAATATGGGTCAATCAGATAGATTGATGTGGAAAATATCTTTTTATAAAAATACGTTCGAGGAAATAAAAAATACTATATATAATTATGTACGCCGATAATCGGGTACAATCAACTGTCCATAAACGGAGGTTAACATGACAGGAACTTATGCACTGCCTAGACAGGCATTCATTGGGTTTGATCGGATTTTTGATCAGCTCGAAAATATCCACAGCCAAGCTAAGGATACGTATCCACCACATAACGTGGTACGTGAAGACGAGTTTCAATATATCGTCGAATTAGCAGTTGCTGGATTTACCGAAAAAGATGTTACAATTGAAGTGAAAGATCATATCTTGACTGTAACTGCTCAACGTGAGCAGCGTAGAGAACAAGAGAAGTATCTTCATAAAGGTATCTCTGCTCGGAAGTTCAAAAAGTCGTTTCGTCTCTCAGAATACACTGAGGTACGTGGAGCTGAAATGAAGGATGGCATACTTGCGATTGGCCTCGAAGTAGTCCTTCCTGAAGAGAAGCGTCCCCAAATGATAACAATTAATAGTCATAAGGGGAAAACTAATGACAGCAATAGTACTAAAAAACTTTTCAGTAGCGCGTGAAGTATTTGTAAATAAAATCTTCATGTTCATTGTAGGTCTTTTTACTTCAATCGGTAAGTCGATTCAAGTTTCAAGACAGATCGAAGCTAATCGGCAAATTGCCAAACATTTATTGCAGGAATATCCTGAGCATACATATGAATCTTTGGTAGCAGAACTTAATCATAAAACAATTCAGAAGGAAATGTAATGATTAAATTGTTCAAAACGCTGATGAAAAAAATGTCGCAAGATCCAGTAGAAAGGTATCTCGCCGAATCAGAAGATCTAATAGACTTAGAAAACCGTATGAAAGCTTTACGGCATAAGGGTATTTGGATCTAATGTGGCCATATACTGAAGAAGAAAATAAAAAGCTAAGCTAAAAAATAGGGAGAATAGTATGCAAAGTGCACCACGTTACTGTAAAAACTGCGGTCATAGGTGTCATTGCTATTCTCCCGATTGTGAAGAATGTGTAAACGATGTGTGCACTACGTGTGACTGTAATAAGCCGAATATAAGAGATATTCCAGATTCATTTATAGGAGAAAATTAATGAGCGATTTTCATCCAGATCCAGACAAACGTCCATGGGTTTATGACTGCTCCGGAAATAAAGTAGCTCGCCTACCCACAGGCGAGCCTGATTACACAAAAATATATAAAGAAAATTATGAAAAAAGCAAACGTGGTACCGCATCTATCGATAGCCAGTTGCCATATTACGTAGACTTGCCATAGGAGAGAATAATGAATATTGACGAACTAAGAGAACAACTAAAAATCGATGAGGGAGTTAAATATGAAATCTATCTCGATCATCTCGACCTTCCTACTTTTGGCATTGGTCATTTGGTTAGGGACGACGATCCAGAATGGGGTGAACCCGTCGGAACGGAAATCTCAGAAGAACGAGTCAACGAGTGTTTCGACCGAGACGTCGAAATCGTATTGTCTGACTGTGAAACCCTCTATCCAGATTATTACGACTTGCCAGAAGAAGTCCAACAAATTATAGCCAATATGATGTTCAATATGGGTAGACCTCGTCTTTCAAAATTTAAAGGAATGAAACGTGGTGTAGATGCTCAAGATTGGAATGCAGCTGCAGATGAAATGGTTGATAGCGCATGGTATCGTCAGGTTACAAACCGTGCAGATAGGCTTGTAGAAAGAATGCGTGCTGTTGCTAATTAAACTATGTACATCCTTATGATTCTGTGGTATAATACTACTATTATTTGGAGGTTGTATGTCAGCATTTTATACATCAGTAGTTCGGTATGGCAATTCAATGTTGTATCGAGGCTATGACGGTCTTGGTAAAAGAGTTTATAAGAAAGATGTTTTCAAGCCTCGGTTTTTTGTGCCGTCAAAAACCGAGTCTCAATGGCGTGGATTAGATGGCGCTGTAATTGGCCCAGTAGAATTTGATTCTATGCGTGAGTCAAAGCAGTGGCTTGAACAATATCGTGATGTTCAAGGTTTAAAAATCTATGGTCACGCAAACTATATTCATCAATATATTACACAGCGATACCCAGGTGATATTCAGTGGGATCGCGACAAAATTAATGTAAGTACTATCGATATCGAAACTGCATATGAAGATGGGTTTCCTGAACCTGACATTGCAGACCAAGAAGTACTAGCTATTACAATCAAAAACAATATTGACGGTGTGTACCGAGTATGGGCTATGGGTGATTATGACACCGAAAAAGCTCTTATTAAACCTGTGCGCTATACCCGATGTGATAACGAGATAGATCTTCTTCTTAAATTTCTAGATTATTGGTCTATGCCTTCTGCATATCCTGATGTTATCACTGGTTGGAATGTTAAATTTTTCGATATTCCATACCTAGTAAATCGAATTAATCGAGTGCTTGGACTAGAATCTGTAAAGAAGTTTTCTCCGTGGGGTATGGTTGATCATCGTAAAGTTAATAAGCGTGGTCAAGAAGCAACAACATATAATCTTGCTGGCATTCAAACACTTGATTATCTCGATCTATTTCAAAAATTTGGCTACACGTATGGTGCACAAGAATCGTATAAGCTTGATCATATTGCAAAGGTAGTACTTGGAGAAAAGAAACTTTCTTACGAAGAATCTGGCTCTCTTAAAAATCTTTACAAAGATGATTTCCAAAAATATATTGATTACAACATGAAAGATGTTGAACTCGTCGATCGTCTCGAAGATAAGATGGGTTTGATTACTCTTGCTATGACTGTGGCTTATAAAGGTGGTGTAAATTACACTGACACATTTGGTACCACTGCAATATGGGAATCAATCATATATCGTAAACTCAATTGGCAACGTACTGCTCCGCTTGTGCATGCAGACGAAATGCTTAAAGAAAGATTTGAAGGTGGTTATGTTAAATCGCCTCAAGTCGGTATGCACGATTGGGTAGTATCATTTGATTTGAATTCTCTGTATCCAAATATTATTGTGCAGTGGAATATGTCGCCTGAAACCCTAAATAAAGATGCATCATATAATAAACCAAATGGTGTTGACTATTATATGAATGCAAATCAAAAACATGATGACACTTTTACTGTAGCTGCAAACGGTTCGACATATAGTAAAAAGAATGATGGTATTATTCCTAATATTATTGTTGATTACTATGACGAACGTAAGTCTATTAAAAAGATGATGCTTGCTGCAGAAAATCAATATCAAAAAGATAAATCAATCGAACTCGAAAAAGAAATTAGCCGTCTTACTAATTCACAAATGGCTATTAAAATTCTTATGAATTCTCTATATGGTGCTATTGGTAATCAGTACTTCAAATATTTCGATCTACGTATTGCCGAAGGTATTACGCTTACTGGTCAGTTAGCTATTCAATGGGCTGAACGTGCAGTAAACGAAGAGATGAATAAAATTCTTAAATCAAAATCAGATTATGTGATTGCAATGGATACAGATTCATTGTATATTAATTTTGGTCCACTCATAAAAAAACTAAATCCTGCAGATCCTGTTGCATTTCTCGATAAAATCTGTAAAGAACACTTTGAGCCGTGTATCTCTAAAGCATATGATAAATTATATGCTAACATGAATTGTCATAAACCTCGTATGGAAATGGGTAGAGAAGCCATTGCAGATCGCGGCATATGGACAGCAAAGAAACGTTATATTCTTAATGTGCATAATAACGAAGGTGTTCAATACGAAAAGCCTAAACTTAAAATCATGGGCATCGAGGCTATTAAATCTTCTACTCCCGAAGTATGTCGCGATAAATTCAAAGAAATATTTAATGTGATTATTTCTGGTACTGAATCAGATACGCAGGCATATATCCAAAGATTTAAATCGGAGTTCAAACAATTACCTCCCGAACAGGTGGCATTTCCTCGAGGTGTAACTAATATTACGGATTGGCGTAATAGACAAACCGTCTATAAGAAAGGTTCACCTATTCATGTGCGTGGATCACTCATATATAATAAAGCACTTAAAGAATCTGGCATGATGAATAAGTACGAAGCTATTCAAAATGGTTCTCGTATTAAATTTGTGTACATGAAAAGACCTAATACTATCAAAGAAAATGTAATTGCATTTCCAGACGTGTTACCAAAAGAATTTGGTTTGCATAAACACATTGACTATGACAAGCAATTTGAAAAAACATTTATCGAACCACTAAAACTTATTCTTGATTCAATTGGTTGGACAGTTGAACCACAAAATACACTTGAAGATTTTTTCGTTTAATGGTTTACAATCGCTACAATATGTGGTATAATAATAGAAATAATGGAGTAAAGTATAATGAATCAATGGCATCACGATATCAATGAAATGCACGCTAAATATGGTGTACATGATTGGATTAAAGAAGAACTTAACCGCGAAGACAAAGATTGGTCACGGCTAAATAAGTTTTTACAATTTAGAATTAATTTTCTAAAAGAAGAATTGACCGAAACAGAAGATGCATTCAATAATAAAGATGCAGCAGAAGTTGTTGATGGTCTTATTGATTTGTGTGTTATTGCAATCGGTACACTCGATGCATTTAATGTTGACGCACAAAAAGCATGGGAAGAAGTGCACACTGCTAATATGATGAAAGAACGTGGTATTAAAGAATCTCGGCCAAATCCTCTCGGATTGCCAGATTTAATTAAGCCACAAGATTGGGTTGGACCAAATCATGATGAAAACACCGGGAATATCAGCGACGCTCTTTAATAGCGTCTTCGATAACAAAACAAACAAACGTGTTGATGTAGCTAACTTCAACGCGTTTGAACGTGTTCTATATACTCTATCAGAGAAATCTAAATCTTCTAAAAAAGAAGCTGATCTTATTTCGCCCGCTATATATAATACTGGTACTACTCGTGCAAATAAAAATGTTGTTGAGTGGGGTGCATGGTGTGCAGTTGATGTTGATGATCTGCAATTTGAAGGTGATTTAGAAGATGCAATTAGTAAGTATACTCGCAACTGGCGTCTCGTGTGTTATTCTACTGCTAGCAGTACTATCTCTTTTCCAAAGTTCCGTCTTGTATTTCCACTTGAAAGAGCGCTATCGAATGGCGAAATTTCTAGTTTCAATTACGCGTTACAAAAGGCCATCGGAGGAATTGGAGATGAACAGACAAAAGACCTTGCTAGAATGTATTACATTCCTGCTAAGTATGATGGTGCTAACAATTTTATCTTCTCTTTCGATGGTGATTTTATTAATCCAAACGCATTAATGAAGGAATTTCCGTATGAACAAAAAACTAGTTCCTCTAACTTCTTTGATAGACTCCCAGAAGAATTGCAACAACAAATCATCGAACATAGAAAAGGAAAGCTCGATAACACTAATGTGGTGTGGTCGTCCTATCGCGATTGTCCCTTCTTCCCTCGCAACATGGAAGCGGAATACAGAACAATAACAAATACTGGTTGGTATCATAAAATGTATCAAATTATGGTAGCAATCGCTAGTAAAGCTATAAGAAATAATTATCCGATTACAGCGAATGAAATTACTAAGCTATGTCAAGAGCTTGATTCAGAAACTGGAAATTGGTATAAAAATCGGCCTATAGATAAAGAAGCAGACCGAGCGTTAGAATATGTGTACAAAAATATGTAAATGTGGTATAATAGGTGTATTATGAAAGAATCAGTTAAAGTCCTACAAGAGTGTGCCGAACTTCAAGTGAAGAAAGGCAATGACTATCAAAACCCGCATTCGCGGATCAAGCAAGTTGATTATTACCCACAAGGTGTTGCAACGTTGCTTGACATTGTACATGCTAAGATGCTTCGTATGCGATCAGTTATCGAAGCTATGCAATCAGATCCAAACTATAATCCTAATTTCGAATCACTCGAAGATTCAGCAAAAGATATGATTAACTATTGTTCATTTATCGTTGAGTATTCTCGTGGTAAGATGCAAGGTCAAGATCCTAATAATGATTTTTTAAATCGACCTAAAACTAAAGTACAATATACTGAACCTACAAAAGATGAAGTATATCCAGCAAGAGAAGATGTACCTGCTGAATTATGGGGTAAAAATATTAAGGAAGCTCTAGCAAATGATGAATGTTAAAGACGTTAGAAATCATTTCATTGATGAATTAAAAAATGAAAGATTTACTATTGATAAAACAGGCCAAAAAACTATTGAAATGATTGGTGCTTCATTCATTGCAGATGATGAATCTATCTTCGGTCAACCAAATAAGGAATATATTAATGCAGAAATCGATTGGTATTTGTCTGGATCCACAAACATCAACGATATTTATGGAGACGATCGAGACCCTCCAAAAGCATGGCAGATGTCTGCAAATAAGTATGGAGAAATCAACTCAAACTATGGATACCTCGTATTTGACGATAAGTGGTATCGCCAATATGATAATGTCGTTAACGAATTAGCTGCAAATAAAGATTCGCGTAGAGCTTGTATGGTCTATAATCGTCCATCAATTTGGGCTGAATTCGATGCAAATGGCAAGAATGATTTTATTTGTACAAATGCAGTTACATATTATGTTCGAAATGATATGCTGCATTCTGTTGTGCAGATGAGATCTAATGATGTAGTGTATGGCTATAAAAATGATTATGCATGGCAAAGCTATATGTTGCACTGTGTTGCAAATGACTTAGAAGTTGATCAAGGCACTATTACTTGGCAAGTTCAAAACCTACACGTTTATGAAAGGCATTTTGATCTTGTTAAATAAATGGGATACTCGATACCTTGAGCTTGCAGAGCGCGTAGCGTCGTGGTCGAAAGATCCATCGCGTCAGATTGGTGCTGTTGCAGTAGGATCTAAAGGACAAGTTCTTGCTCAAGGTTTTAATGGTTTTCCCCGAGGAATTGTTGATACCGCAGATCGTTATAACAATCGCGAGATCAAATACAAATATGTTGTTCATGCAGAAATGAACGTCATATATAATGCTACATATAACGGAGTTTCTTTAGACGGTTCTACGTTATATGTTTCTGGTTTGCCAGTTTGCTCTGACTGTGCAAAAGGTATAATTCAAGTCGGCATTTCAAGAGTTGTAATGAAAGAAGAAAATATCCCACAACATTGGGCAAAATCGTGGGCAATGACAGCTGGAATGTTTGACGAAGCAAATATTAATTGGGAGTTTATAAATGTCACAAGTTCAAGAACGTCATGAAGATTACATGAAGCGGCGTCTACGTGAAGAAAATATTGGTGTTAATACAGAATACACTAATATGAGACTTACAAAAGAAATTGAAGAACTTAAAGATAGAATTAAAACACTTGAAACTGATATGGCATACACAGCATATGCTACCAGCCCAGAAGAACAACGGATATATGATTTAAAAAAATGAGTTTAGAAACTACTGAATATTATGATGAATTTATTCGTTATTTTGATATGGCACAAGAACAACAAGTAAAGTGCAATGTTTCAGAAGAAGCTCCATATGGGATGATTCCCCATATGGAGTCTGGAATGAACGATGACTTAATGCATTGGATTGAATTATACGATGTTGTTGAGCGTAAATATGCTGGCTTCTCTCAAATTATGAATGATTGCTGGTCTGGTTGGACTGAAGATCATCCTTATTGGAAAAAGATGGAAGCTGGTTTACATTGTGATCAACGTAAAGTAGTAGCAGAAAATTGGACTGGTAAACATAAAGATTTTGATTTGCCAGAATGGCTATATCTTTTTATCTTACATCGTGTATGTGGTTCTGCTATTAATTATGCAACTAAACCATCTGGTTATCATAATACATTATTATTTACACTTCATAAAGCTAAAACTATTGAAGACATGGTTTGGCATATGAAGAGGCATAAGACACCATTTTATACTTCTGTTGGATACCAGTTTCCTAAATTTCCTAAACCACCACAAGGTTCAGATTATAAAAGAAGCGGTGATTACTACCTAGCAGAATTTGCTCCTCGTCTTGCAAGAGAGATGGCAGAGTGGCTACAAACTTCAAATGAAAGAAAAGATCTTCGAGAAATTGGAGAATATATGGGTAAATGGAATGAAAGAAACGGGCTTAATCGTTACACTTTTCAATATGCTGCCGTGGTTGCTGATATTGCAGATTGGTATCCTCAGTTTGTTAATAAAGAATCGCATTTTTATTATGGTACTAACGCTGTTGAGTGCATTTCTTATCTTGCTAAACCAACCATAAAAATGAAAAAAGAAGTATTTCTCGACAAAGTTATGGATAAAATTTATGAAGACACAAAATCATTTCCATATAATGCAGAAGATGTATGCTGTGACTTCATTCGTTGGGTAGAAAACTATATGAGACCAGGTGCACATTATTCACACGTAGATATGGATACAGTATTTTCATCGAGCAAAATCAAAGATCATCCATTTGGTCGACAGAAGGCTATGCTCGAACTTGGTTTAGTTGATACATTTAATAATCGTAAACACCATCCATCAGATGATACAGTCTTAAAAGAAGTTAGTATGTCAATAGAGGAATACAAAGCTAAATGCGCCACGCTACATTAGAAGCATTTATCGAACAAGATAATAATTCTATTACATATAAAAATACAGTAGAACCTATATTAAAAAAAGGTAAAGTCACTAATCATCTATTAGAAAAGTGGCCGCTCGAAGAAAGAATACAAAAGTTCTTCGAGTTTTGTCGTGCGTATGATGTAAGAGAAGAACCTTTACTTAAATCTAATCCGCAACAATTTTCTCATCGATTGCATTGGGATGAGATGCCATATGTAGAAGAAATGAAGAATGAAAAAGATGTAGAAAAACTTTTACATCATACTATTGTTTGGTCATTTAGTAACGAACATTGGTTGACATTTAGAGCATTAAGAGATCACGGTATTGAGGCCATGAAAAATAGATTTGTTACTGAGAGGCATGCAAGATCAGACTTATTTCAAATATATTATCCTAAAGGCACTAAAGTAAAAGAATGGCTATGTGAAACACCACAACGAATTGCCAAAGATTGTTATCCGCTTTTGCAGTCAAATCGCCCATTAAAAATGATGGAACTAGCATCTAAACTTGAAAAACACACGAAAGAAAAATATGGATTTAGAAATGTTATGTACCCTTATAAGAACCTGTCTCGTCACATCGCCATGGCAAGACCAGATCTTGTCGATCCAGAATCGTGGGTTACACCAGGAACATTATCGTTCTATGGACTATGGCAAATATTTGGTGGAAAAAACCTCTTTGGTAAAACAAAATTCAACTTAGATGAAAATGGTAACTATGAGCCAGTAAATGATCAAGCAAAATGGCTTGTAGAACAATTCAATACTTTAGCTGCGCATAAAGATAATCCTATGCAACGGCAATATAATATCAACATCGAAGATAAAGCTTGTATGTGGTGTAAACATTTATTTATTAGACATGGTGTTAAATCTACTACAAAGAAAATTCCATATGAATGGATTTATCCGCGTAATTTTTCTCTAAAAAAGAGTTTACATTCCTAATAAAATTTGGTATAATAGACCTATGTCACACGATAAACATGTAATTGATAATGTAAATAAAGACGTAGAAGTCTTAAGTCTTGATGGAATCCAAACTCGTCAAGAAGCAAAAGAATATTATCTAAAATTAGCTGATGGTTGGGAAGATCCTAATCCACAGCCAGTTATAAAGGAATATGATGGTGTACGAGTTGTTCGCGACGACCTCATTACAGGTAGTAAAGTACGAGGAGGAGATTTACTTATTTCTCGTATTAATCAATCTCGTCTCGTTTATGTTCAGCCTCGCACTGGCTTGGCAGGAGTCTCGCTCTTGGATGTGGCAAAGAGACACAATAAAAGCGTTAGGCTATTCATGCCCTCATCGAAAAGAATTAGTCATCATCAAGCTTGTTGTATCGAGCGCGGTGCTGAGTATGATTTCTATCGTGTGGCTGCTATGCCTAACCTCAATAGGATAGCAAATAAATGGGCACAAGACAACGACGATGCGTTTTTTATCCCGTTAGGTTTAAAGCACGAACTCGTTACGGCAGGTATCGTAAAGGTAGCATCAGCAATTCCAGCACCAGAAGAAGTGTGGACCGTAGTATCTACAGGCGTACTACATCGCGCCTTGCAGATCGCTTGGCCAAAAGCTGAGTTTCATGCTGTTGCAGTTGCTCGTAATATGAAAGAAGGCGAAGTTGGTCATAGTAATATTATCTCTGCACCTGAGCCTTTTACTAAAGAAATTAAAGAAGGACTGCCACCCTTCCCAAGTATAAACACATATGATGGAAAAGCATGGCGATATATCCCTAAAAATTCTGGTAGGGACATCTTATTTTGGAATGTTGGTGCTGAACCAGTACTAAACGATGATACTATATACGACAGAGTTGATTCATATAGAAAGTGGACTAAAGATGAAAAAAATACTACTCACGGGTCTGGGACCAATCTCGAACAAAATACATTCGCATAAGGCAGCGCAAGCTATTATCTATGCTGATCAGCTCAAACAAGCTGGTATGGATGTGACAATCAATTTAGTCAGCAATAAAATTACTGATTATAGTCCATTCGAAGAAATTTATTTTTATCATGGATCAGATTGGAGTGGAAATCTAAATTTGTTTGGTGGTATTGAAGCATATGCTAATACTGATTTTGTTTCTGCCTTGTCACATTTCAATGGCAAAATTAAATCAATTATAGTTGACTTCCCCGATTATGCTTCTATGTTTCTCGATCGCTTAGCTAAAAAAGATATGACATGGAATACTGTACATTGGGAAAATCTACGTAAGTTACAAATAGAAGCTGAAACTGTTGATCCTAATATGATTAAGAGATATCGTAAGATTGCCTTTGGAGATAGTCATGCTATCTGCATGTACCGGCCCGGGTGGGAGAATGTATCAGTACCTTTCTCAACTTTACATGGTTCTATCAATAAAGGGTTTGAGACATTTGTACCAGAAAATGGCGAACCAATGAGAGAAGATAGATATGATGAAATCGAAACATATTTCGGTAATATTGATATTCGTCATCATCTTTGCAGATTTGATAATCCTATTGAAGAAGCGCATAAACTAGCTGATAGATATGGTAAAGAAATAGAACGTGTTCGCAAACTTTTTAAATCAAACGTCACTGCATGGGAACCTCTACCAATTGAAGATGAAGCTCGTAAAATTCCAAAAACTGGATGGTATAAAGGTACACCATTTTACGGCAGCTGGCAACAACGAAATGATGTGCGTAATGCTTTTACCGAAAGACTAAAATCTCATACACAAGTTTATGACTGGGTAGAATCACTATATAATCCTATAGGTCAACTAGGTTATGAGGCTATGGAAAAGCCACAATCAGTGCATTTATCTCGAGCATCATATCCTCATTGGCAAGGAAAAAATTGGACTGCAGATACAGAATATCCAATTGAAGCTGCAGCTTCGCTTGAAGCATTCTTTGCATAAAACAGTGTACAAATAAGGAAAAATGTGGTATAATATGCCTTACAATAAAAAATTCGATCTAACGCCGAAAGAATTAGATTTAATCGAAATTGCACTAATAGCATATAGTACAAAGAACGTAAAATCTAAAAAAGAGATACAAAAATTACTAGCAAAATTTCATCATCAAAAACTTTGGTATCGACCAAAAGATGAAACATATATCAGTGGATAGCAGGAGAAATATATGAGTATTATGGATAAACTTAAAAAGAATAGTAAAATTAAAGAGTCTGATGTGCTCTCTGATTCTAAGTTCTTTAATGAAAAAGATATGGTAGCAACAGATGTTCCAATGATGAATGTTGCGCTATCTGGTTCTATTGATGGAGGATTGGCACCAGGACTAACTGTATTAGCAGGTCCATCGAAACACTTTAAAACTTCTTTTGCTCTTATTATGGCATCAGCATATATGAAAAAATATCCTGATGCAGTAATGCTATTCTATGATTCAGAATTTGGTTCACCTCAATCTTATTTCGAACAGTTCAAAATTGATACAAGTCGTGTATTGCATACACCAATTGCAAACGTAGAAGAACTGAAATTTGATTTGATTGGTCAACTTGAAGGTGTAGAACGTGGCGATAAAGTCATTGTTGTTATTGATTCTGTTGGTAATTTGGCATCGAAGAAAGAATTAGAAGATGCTATCAATGAGAAATCAGTAGCAGATATGTCACGAGCTAAATCACTTAAGGGTTTATTCCGTATGACTACTCCATATCTGAATATGAAAGATATTCCTTTGATTGCTGTTAATCATACGTACATGGAGATTGGTCTATTCCCTAAAGCTGTAGTCTCTGGTGGTACTGGAATCTATTACTCTGCTGATAATATCTGGATCTTAGGTCGTCAGCAGGACAAAGTTGGTACAGAAATTAAAGGCTATCACTTTGTCATTAATGTGGAGAAGTCAAGATATGTTAAAGAAAAGTCTAAAATTCCTATTTCTGTTAGCTGGGACGGTGGCGTTCAGTCCTATAGTGGTCTTTTGGATGTTGCTATGTCTGGTAATTACGTTGCTAAGCCCTCTAATGGTTGGTATTGTAGGGTCGACCGTAGTACTGGAGAGTTGGTGGACCCAAAAGTTCGAGAAAAAGATACACTCACAGAGGAATTCTGGACCCCGATACTAGAAGAAACTGATTTTAAAGATTTTGTCAAAGAAAAATTTATGATTGGCGGTAAGGAAGACAATGAGCTTGATTTACAGGAAGCATAAAGAAAACGAAACTTATCAACTTATTCCTGGTCCAGATTTTGCACAGAATTGGCATATTAGAATATTAGAAGGTAATTTCGTAGAAACTGTTATTGAAGTTGGAACAATTTCTTATAATGAAACTAATGATGATGTATTGACCTTTAATTTTGAAATTGTAGAAACTCCAGATAATTCTTTAACAATAGAAAATATTGAATTACAAATTACAGTTGGAGAAATTTTAGAGGAAATTATTACTGCAGCAATTGAGAATGATGATGGTAGTATTCAAATGAAAGAGAAAGAAACTTAATGAAGATTTTAATTTGTGGACTACCAGGTAGTGGCAAGACTACTCTAGCAGAACCATTGGCAGAATTACTTGGTGCAGTATGGATCAATGCCGATCAAGTAAGAAAACGGTATGATGACTGGGACTTTACACCTGAAGGTCGTATTCGTCAAGCACAACGTATGCGGCATCTATCAGATGGTGTTGTTATGGCAGGTAAAGTTGCTGTAACAGATTTTGTAGCACCTACAGAAAAAGCTCGTGCAGAATTTGATGCTGATTATGTCGTGTGGATGGATACGATTGAAGAAGGACGTTTTGAGGATACAAACAAAATGTTTGAAAAGCCAACAGATGTTAATTATCATGTTGCAAATTGGTTTGAAGATACTCATGCTCAATTGCTGCCAATTATTAAAAATTATATGGAAAGGAATAAGTAATGGAACTTTTACTTTTACTTGCAGCTGGAGCTGCAGCTCATCAATATCTAAAAGAACCTGATATTGCAATCCCACCGTCAGAGCATAAAGTGATGGTACAAAATGAACAAGTATGGATTCCTGATGATAACAGTCTAGCTATGATTGATTGGACAAAGGCAGGTAATTTTACTCAGACCTCTCATCAACATAATGTAGTATGGGTGATGATCAGTGAGTAAATTTGACCCATTAAATCCTACTGTACAAATGCTTGGTAGGTGGCAACCTTGGCATGATGGCCATTCAGAATTATTTAAACGATGCCATGCTATGACAGGCCAAGTTGCTATTATGATTCGTCAAGTACCAGAGAAACGTGAAGCAAATTCTCGAGTTCCTGGTCAAGATGATAATCCATTTAATATTGAAACAGTCAAAGAAAATATTATTACTGGACTTGCGCAAGAAGGGTTTACAATTGATGAAGACTATGTTATAATGGTAGTTCCAAATTTAGTTGACATTAGTTATGGTCGTGGTGTTGGCTACACATTTACAGAGCACGATCTTGGTAAAGCGATTCACGACATCTCTGCTACCAAGATTCGAGAACAAATGAGAGACGAAGGTAAACTTGCAGACAAATCTTGAACAGACAATCCTACGTAATCTTTTAACAGACGAGCAATATATGCGTAAAGTATTGCCGTTTATTAAACCAGATTATTTTGAAGGTGTCTATCGTATATTATTTAAAGAGGCTGGTAAGTTTGTTGGAAAATACAACAAGCTGCCAACTGCTGAATCTTTTAAAATTGAATTAGATCAAGCTGATCGATTGACTGGTGAACAATACACCATGGCAGTTGATATTTTGCCTAATTTATTTTCACAAGAAAAGATCGATGATCAATGGTTAATTGATACCACAGAAAAATGGTGTCAAGATCGTGCAATCTATAATGCAGTAATGGAATCAATTACAATCATAGATGGTAAACACGAATCATTGACAAAAGGTGCTTTACCAGATTTGCTAAGTAAAGCCCTTGGTGTAGCATTTGATACTAACGTTGGTCATGACTATGTAGAGAATGCAGAACAACGATTCGAATTTTACCATAAAGAAGAAGATAGGATTCCATTTGATCTCGAATATTTTAACAAGATTACAAAAGGTGGTGTACCGAGTAAAACACTTAACATTGCCCTTGCAGGTACTGGCGTTGGCAAGTCTCTATTCATGTGTCATGTTGCTAGTGGTGCTCTTGTAGAAGGTCGTAATGTTTTATACATTACAATGGAAATGGCTGAAGAACGTATCGCTGAACGTATTGATGCTAATCTATTGAATACACCTATTGATCAATTGCCGAATTTATCGAAAGATATGTTTACAACAAAAGTTCAAGATCTTGCTCGTAAGACCACAGGCAAATTAATTGTAAAAGAATATCCTACTGGTTCTGCACACTCTGGTCATTTTCGTGCATTATTAAATGAACTTAAACTCAAAAAAGAATTTGTGCCTGATATTATTTTTATTGATTATCTTAATATCTGTGCATCATCTCGTATGAAGGCAATGGGAGGATCGATTAATTCATACACTTACATTAAAGCAATTGCTGAAGAGTTACGTGGTCTTGCGGTCGAGTTCGACGTACCGATCTTCTCTGCAACGCAAACGACTCGTAGTGGTTATGGTAACTCGGATGTTGGGCTTGAAGATACGTCCGAGTCTTTTGGATTACCCGCTACAGCAGATCTAATGTTTGCTCTTATCTCAACCGAAGAGTTAGAGAAGCAAGGTCAAATGATGGTTAAACAATTAAAGAATCGTTATAATGATCCTACAGCATATAAAAGATTTGTCATTGGTGTAGATAGATCAAAGATGAGGTTATTTGATGTTGATGAGAATGAACAAACATTAACAGATGATACACCAGTTTTTGATAAAAGTGAAACACACGAAAATATGTCAAAGTTTAAGGACTTTAAACTATAATGAAAGCTATAGCTTTTAGTGGTGGTATGGATTCGACCATTATGGCATATGAATTATTCACCACTACTCAGGATAATTACTATATATTTACTATTGAAGATGAGCATTGGCCAATGAATTGGGCTTTTAACAATGTCAATTTTATTATGAATAAATGGTTTAGTAATTTTAAAGATAGAATTATTGATCATAAAATAGTATTGAATGCTCGAGGTTATGGTAACAAATATTCACTTTATGCAGAATACTTGCAATGGGCAAAGGCAATATTAAAATATGATTTAACTCATTTATATTCGGGCACTACAAAATTATATCCAGGATTAGAAGAAACAGAAGAATATAAAGGTTATGCTGAAGGTGCGCGAGTAGAATTCAAAGAGGCATTTGGAAAATGTTATTTTCATCAACCATATTTTAATTTTTATAGGCATCAAGTAGCAAATAAATATATTGAATATAATGTTGTTGATATGATATTAGATACTCAGACATGTAAAAGTATTGCACTCGATGGCAAATTGTGCAATAAGTCAAATTGTGAAGATTGTTCTGATAGGCACGAAGGATTAAAACGAGCATTCACTAATACAAAATACGAATATATAATAGAGAGAGATAGAAATCGTAAATTGAAAGATGTAGTATGGACAAAATGTTAGGTACCACTGGAAGAGAAAAGTTTCCAGATTATGAACAATCGAGACGAAGCGTTCTAGATCGTTTAATTAAAGAAAACAATTTAGAATTTGGCGCTGAACTTGGTGTTCAATCTGGATATTTATTTTTCCATCTTTTAGATACACATCCTAATCTTATTCTTTTTGGTGTTGATGCATGGCTTGGCAATAATCAAACAGCATATGCTAAGATGAAAAAAGAAGTAAATGAAAAAGTGGCTAATTATAAAAATGGTATGATTATGAATATGACTACTAATGAAGCTGCAGAAAAAACACCAGATGATTCTCTTGATTTTGTTTTTATTGATGCTGATCACTCATATCCTTCTTGTAAAATTGATATGCAAAAATGGTTGCCAAAAGTAAAGGTCGGCGGATATATCATTGGTCATGATTATAAGGTAAAACCAGTAAAAAAAGCTATTGAAGAAGTATTCGGAAAAAAAGGATATAAAACAGATGTTGATCAAGTGTGGTATGTAAAGAAAGTAAAGGCATGATGAAAGAAATTAGTACTCATTGGGGATCTGATGAATATAAAGATAGAGAATCGATTATTTACCATGACACAAAAAAAGAAGTGTACGTAGTAGAATTTTGGCAAGATCAAAATCTAGTTGAAAGCCGAGATATGGTAGATGATGGAGTGAAGAAAAGTATGAGATATGCTGAACGTGCAGCTGAAAATTGGGTATTAGGATACATAGCATGACTGCAAGACTTATTAGTTATAGTAAACCACCGGAGGATTTATATGTTGGTAACGACATCCAAGAACTTATTGCGTATACAGCCCGTGTCTCGAATCCCTCGAACCAAGATAACACCGAAACCTCAGAAAAATTATTACGATATCTCATTAGAGAAAAACACTGGTCGCCATTTGAAATGG
>VMHT01217901.1_pt1 | contig 20076 bp, 18 predicted proteins | sample 4693611 | NCBI WGS metagenome assembly VMHT01 (sample SAMN12280063, study PRJNA550983) | marine metagenome | isolation source: seawater sampled from same location over 5 years 0.02-0.2 micron viral filtrate | place: USA: collected off the coast of southern California halfway between the port... ...
ACTTTTTAAGAAGCATGTTGATATCATGTTTTTCATTTACGGAAGTTGCAAAAGAATCTTCAAAAATAATGAAAGAAGGTGGAAGTTTAATTACTTTAAGCTACGAAGCAAATAAAGCTATTCCAAATTATAATGTAATGGGTGTTTGTAAGGCTGCTTTAGAGTCTAGTGTAAAGTATCTAGCAAGAGATCTAGGTGCTAGAAGCATAAGAGTGAATGCGATAAGTGCAGGACCAATTAAAACATTAGCTGCTTCTGCTATTGGAGATGCGAAATTTTTATATAAATGGAATGAAGATCATTCTTTTCTTAAAAGAAACGTAGATATCCACGATGTTGGTAATTCAGCATTATATCTATTAAGTGACCTTGCAAACGGCGTTACAGGTGAAATCCACTATGTAGATGCTGGATATAATAAGGTTGGGATGCCAGATCCTAAAAATATTTCATAATAACCCCTAGAACTTTCCAGGGGTTAAATTAATTAACTATTAAAAAGCGCTAATGCTTGATTAAGTAATTCCTCAGATTTTGCGTGATCTCCAGATTCATGAGCCTTCATACCTGCATCACGTAACTTTTGAGCTTCTTCAATCTTTGCATCAATATTTTTTGCTATCATAGGACAAGAGCCAGCAAAAGCCGAACTTGCAAATAATACAAATACTATTGATAAAACTATATTTTTCATAATATCCTTTCGTTGAATCAGATGTAAATATTTTTAAAGCAATTATTAGTTTAATCATTGTCACATGAGACACTCTTGTGATCAATTTTTGGAATAAAAAAAACCCCAAGAAATTACTTTCTGGGGGTTTAGATTTTGAATTTACTGTGTTATTCAGCAGCTTGTTTCATAGAAAGTTTAACTTTACCTCTATCGAAACCAATTACTTTAACTTTTACTTCGTCACCTTCTTTGACAACGTCAGTAACTTTAGCAACTCTTTTGTCTGCTAATTCTGAAATATGAACTAGTCCATCTTGTTTTCCTAAGAAATTAACAAATGCACCAAATTCCATAATCTTCATTACTTTACCTGAATAAATTTTATTCAATTCAGCTTTTGCAGTGATGTCTTTAATCATTTGCATTGCAATGTTTCTAGACTCTTCATCAGGAGCAGCAACAGTTACTACACCCTCATCATTTACATCAACTTTAGCACCTGACTTTTCAACTATCTCTCTGATTGTTGCTCCACCTTTTCCAATTACGGCAGCGATATCTTTTTTATCAACCGTAATTTTTTCCATTTTTGGAGTGTGTTTCCCAACTTCTGCTCTTGAGGCTGACAGTGCTTTATTCATTTCACCCAAAATGTGAACTCTGCCATCTTTAGCTTGACTTAAGGCTTGTTCCATAATCTCAAATGTAATACCAGTAATTTTGATATCCATTTGAAGTGAAGTAATTCCATCTTTAGTTCCAGCAACTTTGAAATCCATATCTCCTAAATGGTCTTCATCACCTAAAATATCTGATAAAACACTGAAGTCATCACCCTCTTTAATTAATCCCATTGCAATTCCAGCGACTGGTTCTTTTATCGGTACTCCAGCATCCATTAATGCTAAAGATGTTCCACAAACGGTAGCCATTGAAGAAGAGCCATTTGACTCGGTAATCTCTGATACTACTCTAAAAGTGTACGGAAAAGACTCTTTTGAAGGTAATGAAGAGTGAATAGCTCTCCAAGCTAATTTCCCATGACCAATTTCCCTTCTACCAGTTCCAATTCTTCCAGTTTCACCAACTGAAAAAGGAGGGAAATTGTAATGTAACATAAATCGCTCTCTTTGGAGCCCATCTAAGCTCTCTATTCTTTGTTCGTCATCAGATGTTCCTAGAGTAGCAGTCACAATTGCCTGAGTTTCACCCCTTGTAAATAATGCTGAACCATGTGTTCTTGGTAAAATACCAACTTCACACGAAATAGGTCTTACATCTGATAAACCTCGTCCATCAATTCTATTTTTGTTCTTGAGAATATCAGTTCTGACAATTGATTTTTCAAGATTTTTCAACTGACTATTAACATCTAGATCAGTATAATTTTCATCTTCCTCGTAAAGTTTCTTCGCTTTATCTGTAATTTCAGAAATTTGATTTGATCTATCTTGCTTATCTCTTGTTGCAAAAGCTTTTTTAAGATCATCTGTAAATATTTTTTCAAGTTTCTTTTTAACATCTGATAAATCTTTTTTCTCAACAACCCAATCAGACTTTCGACACTCTTTTGCCAAGTCTTCAATCATTTTGATAATAGGAACAAACCCTTCATGACCAAATTTAACTGCATTCAACATTTCTTCCTCTGTTAAACCATTAGCTTCAGACTCGACCATAAGCACAGCATCCTTCGTACCTGCTACAACTAAGTCCAAATTTGATTTTTCTAATTCTTCTTTCGATGGGTTAAGAATATACTTCCCATCAACAAAACCTACTCTAGACGCTCCTACAGGACCCATAAATGGCATTCCCGATATAGCTAATGCAGCTGAAGATGCTGTGATTGCTAAAATATCTGGTTGATTTTCTTTATCATATGAAATTACCGTTGGTAACAACTGTACTTCATTTTTAAATTCCTCTGGAAACAAGGGTCTGATAGGTCTATCAATTAATCTTGAGATTAATGTTTCACTTTCAGTTGGTCTTGCTTCTCTTTTAAAATAACCACCCGGAATTTTTCCACCAGCGTAGTATTTTTCTTGGTAGTTAACAGAAAGTGGAAAATAATCCATATCAGGATTAACTTTTTTTGCACCTACCACTGTTGCTAAAACGATTGTCTCGCCACATTTTGCTATTATTGCACCGTCTGCCTGTCTCGCTATTTTACCAGTTTCTAAACTTATCCTTTTTCCTGCTACTTCAATTTCCTTCTTATATACTTTAAACATTTCATTTCCATTTCGTTTCGTTCATTTCTTTCCATTCACTTCTATCTTTCTTGATTTCTATTTTCTTAGACTCAATTTAGACAGTACATTTTTGTAAGAATCCATCTTATTTTTTTTTAGGTATTCTAACAATTTCTTTCTCTTATTAACCGCTCTCAACAATCCTACAGATGAATGTTTATCCTTCTTGAATTGTTTAATATGTTTTGAAAGCGTTTCTATTTTATCTGTCAGCAAAGCAATTTGGATTTCAGAAGATCCTGTATCCTTATCATGAATTGCTAACTCTTGTGCTTTTTTATTCATACTTTATCTTTCTATTTATTAGTTTGTTTTATTAAATTTTCTATTTTCTCAGCATACTCAAAAGACTCGTCTTTTCTAAAAAGAATTTTGGGTAAAAATTTCATATCAACTTTTTGCGATAAAATTTTTCTTATCAAAAATGAATAATCTTTTAATACTTTTATAATTTCTTCAGCATTTTTTCCACCTAATGGAAGTACATATGCTTTTGCAATTTTAAGATCTTGGCTCATTCTAACTTCTGTAACTGTAATTGTATTAGTTTCTAAATTAGGAACTTTAGCCTCATTTCTTATAAAAATCATGCTTAAAGACTGTTTAATCATTTCACCAACTCTAAGCTGCCTTTGTGATATTGGTTTTCCTATTCTATCTGCCATTAGATAGTCCTTTCCGTAGATGTTGTACTAAAAGCTTCTATTGTGTCATTTTTTTGAAAATCCATATAATCTTTTACAGTTATCCCACACTCTTGACCATTGCTAACTTGTTTTACTTGGTTTTTCTCTCTAAATAGAGTTCCGACTTTACCTGTATGAATAATTGCTCCATCCCTAATTATTCTTACTTCAGAAAGGCTTGTTATTTCCCCTTCGGTTACTTTTGAACCAGCAACTTTTCCAGCACCTGAAACTTTAAAAATTTCGAGAATTTGAGCAGTTCCAGTAATTGTTTCTTTAACATCTGGAGTCAGCAATCCTGACATTTTTTGTTTAATATAATCTAAAACTTCATAAATTATATTATACGATGAAATTTTTATATTTTCATTTTCTGCCAATTTTTTTGCCTCTTTACTTGGTTTGACATTAAATGCTATCAGTACGGCATTCGAAGCTTTAGCAAGAGTAATGTCTGTTTCTGTAACCATTCCTATATCAGCTAAGATTATTTTTGGCTTTACTTCATCATGTTTTATTTGACTTATTGCATTTTTGATTGCTTCTGAAGAGCCATGTACGTCTGATTTTATTATTAAATTTAATTCTTCTGCTGATTTATCTGAAAATGCAGAGTCTTGAGTTGCAAATGTTAAAGGATTTTTTCCATCTTTATTCTCCTCTGCTCTATTTTCACTTAAAGTTTTTGCTTCTTTCTCATTATCAAGAACAATAAAATCATCACCGGCCTTTGCTGCGCCATTTATACCTAAAATTTCTATAGGAGTAGACGGTAAAGCTTCATTAATATTTTCTCCTTTATCATTAATAATAGCTCTAACCTTTCCCCATCTTAAACCACTTACAAAAAAATCTCCTTTTTTAAGAGTGCCAGTTGTTACAATTATTGTTGCTACAGGACCTCTACCAACATCAATTTTGGACTCCAAAACAACTCCCGTAGCTTTAGACTCAAAATCAGTCTTTAAATCTAAAATTTCAGCTTGAAGAATTATTGCTTCAACTAGTTTATCTAAGTTAAGTTTTGTTTTCGCTGAAATTTCTACCATTAAAGTGTCTCCAGATAAATCTTCAGCAATTAATTCATGTTCTAATAATTGATTCTTGATTTTCTGTGGATCAGCCTCTGGTAAGTCACACTTATTAATAGCGACGACTATAGGAACATTAGCAGCTTTTGCATGTTGGATAGATTCGACTGTTTGAGGTTTTACTCCATCGTCAGCTGCCACAACCAGAACTACTACATCAGTTAACTTTGATCCTCTTGCTCTCATTTCAGTAAAAGCTGCATGACCAGGTGTATCTATAAATGTTAATTTATTTGATTGACTCTCAATTTGATAAGCACCTATGTGTTGAGTAATCCCTCCAAATTCACCTGATACAACATTGGCACTTCGTAATACATCCAGAACTGAGGTTTTTCCATGATCAACATGTCCCATAACTGTTACAATAGGTGGTCTATTTTTTAAATTTTCAGCTCTTGCGGCTTTAATTTTTTTTATAATCTCCTCAGTCTTTTCTTCTCTTATTGGGTTATGTCCAAATTCTTTTACTAAATATTCTGCAGTATCAGCTGCTAATGTTTGATTTATTGTTACCGTAACACCCATTCCAAATAAAAATTTGATTACATTGCTAGATTGTTCTGCCATCCTATTTGCAAGCTCCCTAACTGTGATGGCTTCAGGAATATTTATATCTCTTTTTACAGGTTTGAGACTTTCTTTACTTTCATCTTTAATTGAATTTTTTAGTTCTTTTTGTCTTGCTCTTTTTACAGAAGCTAAACTTCTTTGCTTCGTTTCTATTTCATCGCTCAAAGCTCTTGAAACAGTTAATTTCAGTTCTCTTTTTTGAGATCCTAATTTAGTTTTCTTTTCTTTGTTCTCAACATTAATTTTTAATCTTTTAGTTGCCCTTTGCTCTGCAAGTTTTCTTCTTTCAAAATCACTTGTGTTTGATGGCGTTTTTCCTGGAAAATTAGATTTAAAAGAGGTTCCACTTTTAAAATTAGTTGTTTGTGATGTTTTAAATCCAGAGGGTTTATTAAATGGTCTATTGTTTTTTTTATCTATTACAACAGTTTTTTTAGATTTATTTTTAATATCTCGGTTAACACCAACATCTTTAAATGATTTTTTGGAACTTCCAGAAATAGTAAGTTTTGTTTTTTTGTTTTCCATTTCTCATTCCCCTAATCTTTATAAATAATGTTACGTGCTGACATAATAAGTTCGTCTGCTTCTATTTTTGACAAAGCAAAATCCTCTAAATATCCTTGAATTTTTATTCTTTCACCTTTAACAATATCATAACCACCAGTTAATTCATCAGAAGCTAAATCAGCAAAATCTTCTAGACTTAAAATTTTTTGTTCTCCCAGCGTTACTAGCATACCTGGAGTTAATCCTTTTAAATTAATCAAGTTATCTGCCAAACCAAGATCTTTAATTTTTTGCGAAATATCTTCCTGATCTTTTTGATAAAACTCTTTAGCTCTCTCTATTAAAGCTTTGGCGGTGTCTTCCTCTATACCTTCAATTTTAATCAAATTTTCTTCAGAGCTATCTTTTATGTCATCTATTGTTGAAAATCCCTCAGCAACTAACAGCTGACCTAGAGTTTCATCTAATTCTAGGTTCTTCACAAAATTTTCTGTTTTTTCCTTAAATTCTAATTGTCTTCTTTCAGAGTCTTCTTGATCAGTCATAATATTAATCTCATAATTAAGAAGTTTTGTTGCAAGTCTAACGTTTTGACCTCTTCTACCAATTGCTTTACTTAAATTTTCTTCTGTCAATATTACATCAAGTTTTTTTCGCTCTTCATCAACATTCACCCTTTGTACTTCAGCTGGTGATAAAGCGTTTGAAACTAAAATTGCTGGATCTTCAGACCAATTAACTATATCAATTTTTTCACCCTGTAATTCATTTACTACTGCTTGAACTCTTGATCCTCTCATCCCAACACATGCGCCAACTGGATCAAGTGATGTATCTACAGCTTTTACACAAATTTTAGCTCTACTTCCAGGATCCCTAGATGAAGACCTAATTTCGATTAGCCCATCATAAATTTCAGGTACCTCTTGTACAAATAATTTTTCCATAAATTTTGGGTGAGCTCTTGATAGAAAGATCTGTTGACCCCTAGGTTCTCTTCTCACATCATGACAGAATGCTTTAATACGATCTCCAGGTTTTATGTTCTCTCTTGGAATTAATTCATTTTTTTGAATAATGGCCTCTGTTCTTCCTAGATCGACTATTACATTTCCAAACTCCAATCTTTTAACAATGCCACTTAAAATTGTTTCTTTTTTATCAATGAAATCGTTAAATTGTCTTTCTCGTTCAGCCTCTCTTACGTTAAAACTAATAACTTGTTTAGCAGTTTGAGCAGCTATTCTTCCAAAATCAAAAGATGGTAGTGGTTGTAAAATTTCTTCACCTAATTTTTTACTTTTGTTAGATTCATTTAGATTTATTGCATCCTCTAACTTTATTTCCAAATTAGAGTTCTCTGGTTTTTCTACAATTATTAATTTTCTAAAAATTTCAATATCACCACTATCTCTATTAATTAAAACTTTAATTTCATTATCTTGACCAAATTTTGATTTAGCTGCTTTTGCAATACCTGTTTCCATCGAACTAATGATTAGTTCTTTATCTATAGACTTTTCTAAAGCTACTGCTTCAGCTATTCTTAATAATTCAAGTTTATCTGCTCTTTTATTCAACATATTTTAGCTTGCTCCAAAAAAAAATGGGCTGGCGCCCATTTTGATAATTCAACAATGTACTCGGAATATATTAAAGATTTTTAATTAATCAATAAAAACTATTTAGAAAAAATACCTGTTTTATTAGTTTTTTCCCAAGAAAAAGCTCCATCTTTATCTGGAGTTCTGCCAAAATGACCATAGGCAGCTGTTTTTTCATATATGGGTTTATTTAATTCCAACATTTCTCTTATACCTCTAGGACTCAAATCAAAATTTTCATTTATCTTATCGATTACAAATTTATTTTTTTCAATATCATTATCAAATAAATCAACATAAATTGATAGTGGTTTTGATACACCTATTGCATAAGCAAGTTGAATTAAACATTTATTAGAAATTTTTGATGCAACGATATTTTTTGCAATATATCGTGCTGCATAAGCTGCAGATCTATCAACCTTTGTTGGATCTTTACCTGAAAATGCACCTCCACCATGTGGTGCTGCACCACCATATGTATCAACAATAATTTTTCTACCTGTTAATCCACAATCACCATCTGGACCTCCAATAACAAAGTTTCCTGTTGGATTTACATAAAACTCCTCTTCATTAAAACCTTCCATAAATTCTTTAGGTATAGAATTTAGCATATAAGGTCTCAACAGCTCTCTAACTTCTTTTTGATTAACATCTGCAGAATGTTGAGATGAAATTACAACCGATTTTACTTTTATAGGTCTTCCATTAACATACTCAAATGTAACCTGACTTTTGGAGTCTGGTTCTATATTTTTTAATTTTCCTGATTTTCTATCTTCAGCCATTAATCTTAAAATTTTATGAGAATAATGTATAGGTGCAGGCATTAAAACATCTGTTTCATTACAAGCATAGCCAAACATAATACCTTGATCACCGGCACCCTCATCCTTATTTCCAGAAGAGTCTACACCCATTGCAATATCAGCTGATTGTGAATGTAAATGACTTTCTATTTTAGTAGCTTCTTTCCAAGTAAAACCATCCTGGTCATATCCAATATCTTTTATACAATTTCTTATTTTTGAAATCAGATCATCCTTATTAATTTTGGGTCCTCTAACCTCTCCTGCTAATACAACTTTATTTGTAGTAGTTAGAGTTTCACAGGCAACTCTCGAATGAGGATCACCAGAAAGATATGTGTCAACGACCATATCAGAGATTCTATCCGAAACTTTGTCTGGATGACCTTCAGAAACAGACTCGCTTGTGAAAAGAAAATTTTTTAAATTACTCATTTCTGATCCTATTAAATGAAAATGCAAGAAAAATATACAACAAAATTAATATCATAAATATTTTATTTCCATATATAGAAAAAATTGTTTTGTTTAAATCTCTTTTCTTCTCAAAATCAATGTAACCAGATTTTCCAAATTCAATATACTTTTCAATTTCTCCCAGTGGATTTATTATTGCTGGCATTCCATTGTTTGAAGATCTAAGAATATATTTTCCATTTTCTATAGCTCTATATATACTATGTGCAAAATGTTGTTTGGGGCCTATAGATTCTCCAAACCATCCATCTTCGGAAATATTTATAATTAAATCAAAATTAGTATTTTTTGTTAAATTTCCACTATAAATAATTTCATAACAAATTAGAGGCAAAAATTTTAATTCTTTTGATAAATTATTATTTATTTTAATAACATCTCTTTTATTTCCTTCTGTAAAAGAGCCAAAATTATTTGTTACTGTTTGTAGCCCAATTAAATTTAAAATTTTTTCAAATGGAAGAAATTCTCCAAAAGGGACCAATTTAATCTTGTTATAATTTTCAATAAAATTCAGTTTATTATCAAATATTGAAAAAGAATTATAAAATTTATTTTTATCATTTTCAGTCTCTTTTTTAGTGATACCTAAACCTATTAAATGATTCTCAGTAAAACTTTTGTCAAAAATATCAGAATATAAAAACATTTCATTTTGATATGTGTTTGGAATAATTCCTTCAGGCCATATGAAGAATATTTTTTTGTTTGATACAGGAGAGCTTATGGAAATTAGCTCATTTATTACTTCCTCTGTTTGAATATCTTTATAAAATCTATTTAGAGATATATTTGAACCAATAATTCTTATAGTATAGGGAATTTCTTTAATCTCTTTATTTTGAAATTGTTTTTTTTGAAAATTCCCATGAACAAAAAATATAATCGGCAAAAGAAGTAAAAAAATACATATACCAATTTCTTTTTTTGATTTTCTTAAAATATAAATTGCAGGTGCTGTAAAAAGACTGATTACAATTAGATTTAAAGAATATGTTCCAATTACAGATAAAATACTTAAAAAATTTAAATTTTTTGAAAAACTATAAACTATTAAATTCCACGGGAAACCAGTTAATATTATACCTCTTATAAATTCTATAATACCAAAAAAAACTGCAAAACCAAAAAAAGCACTCAGAATATTTTTTGGATTAAATAAATAGAAAATTAATGTAATTAAACCATAAAATAATGCTAAAAAAGAAGGAATAAAAATTAAGGCAAACGGTATAAGAAAACTAAAATTTTTATCAAAAGTTAAAGATATTGTTACCCAATATAAGTTTGTCAAAAAATAACCAAAGCCAAAAAACCAACCATAAAAAAAGAAATTTTTTTTCTCATTTCTTTCATCAAGTTTTTTAAATAAAAATACAAAAAAACCACTAAATGTGAAAAAATTTAATATAAATAAATTGAATGGAGGAAGACTTAAAGAAGTTAAGCCCCCCAAAATAAATAATAACAAAAACTCAATTTTAAATTTTTTTTTCAATTTAGTTTAACAATTTTTCAACTGAGCTATAAACTTTTTGTTCCATATCAAACATTTTTTTATAATCTTTTTCTTTAATATGATCATAACCCAATAAATGTAAAAATCCGTGAATAAAAATTTTAATTGTTTTTTTTTTAAATTCTTTTGAATTTAAATCTTTAGGCTTATTCATATAATTAAAGCTTATAACAATATCGCCTAAATAAGTTTCTTTTAAATTTCTATTTTTTTGCTCAAATGGAAAGGAAAGAATATCCGTATGTTTATTTTTTTTTCTAAATTTTCTATTTAAATTCTTAATCCTTTTATTATTTGAAAGCAATAAAGTGAGATATACTTTTTTGTTAAGAAACCTAAATTTTTTTGGAAAATTATTACAAATATTATCGAATAGATCTTGTCTCTTTTTTAACTTTTTTGACCAAGATTTTTCCTCGGAAAGAACATTAATTTTGATCATTATTGTTATACGCTTTAACAATTTTTGAAACAAGAGGATGTCTAACTACATCTGAATGGTCAAAATCAACCACCGTTATTTCATTTAAATGAGATAATATTTTCTTTGATTTGTCTAAACCTGACATATTTTTATTTGGTAAATCTATTTGGGAAGGATCACCATTAACCACAATCTTAGAGTTTTCACCAATTCTGGTTAGAAACATTTTTATTTGTGTATCTGTAGCATTTTGCGCTTCATCTAAAATTGCAAAAGAGTTTTTCAATGTTCTTCCTCTCATGAATGCCAATGGTGCTATTTCAATATCACCAATCTCGATCATTCTTTGTATTTTTTCAAAGTGAAATAAGTCATAAAGTGAGTCATACAAGGGTCGTAAATATGGATCAACTTTTTCTTTCATATCACCTGGTAAAAAACCTAGTCTTTCACCCGCTTCAACAGCTGGCCTTGATAAAATTATTCTTTCAATTTTTTTTTCTAATAACATAGTCAAGCCTACTGCTACTGCTAAAAATGTCTTACCTGTTCCTGCAGGTCCGGCTGAAATTATTATTTCACTTTCCCTCAAAGCTCTGACGTATTCTTTTTGTTTTTCCGACCTTGGAATGATAGATTTTTTTGGCGTTTTAATTATATCTGTAATGTTTGAATTTTTTACTTTCTCGTTAATCATAAATTGATCTACAGAAGACAAAATATCTTCATGCTCTACGCTACCATTGTTTATAAATTGATTTGCTAAGAATTGAATCGCATTTTTAACAATTTCATTTTTATCTGGGGATGATTTTATAAGTATAGAATTTCCTCTAGAATAAATATTTGCACCAGTAACTTTTTCTAATTCTTTTAAATTCTTATTAAATTCTCCAACAACACCTATTAATAGATCATTTTCATGAAATATGACGCTTAAAGAATTATTTTCTGAATAAACAAACTTAAGAGAAGATTGAATATCTTTTTTTTTTATATTGCTCAAATTTATGCCACTCTTTTTTCTAATTTTTTTAAACTTTCACCAAACAATGTATTTCGATTACTATTGGTTATTTTTACCTTTGTAATATTTCCTACATCATGATCATTACCATCAAATATCACTGAAGTCATGTATTCAGATCGTCCAAAAAACTTATTATTTTTTTTTGTTTTATTTTCTACCAAAACCTCAATTTCTTCATTTTCAAGTGACTTATTCATCAAAATTTGATTTTGAAACAATTGTTCTTGTACTTTTTCTAATCTCCTTTGAGATATTTTTTTATCTATAAGTTTTAAATTTGAAGCTGCAGTACCTGGTCTTGGGCTAAAAATAAAAGAATAAGAGTTTATAAATTTAATATTTTTTATTAATTCAAATGTTGCATTAAAATCATCCTCTTCTTCACCAGGATATGCAATTATAAAATCACTGGAAAATTCAATATTTGAATTGATCGATTTAAGTTTATTATATGTTTTTATATAATCACTAATTAAATGTTTTCTATTCATCAATTTTAAAACTTTATCAGAACCACTTTGGACGGGCAAATGTACTAATGGCATTAATTTTTTTGATGAACTATAAACATTTATTAAATCTTCTGTCATATCTTGTGGATGAGAAGTTGTATATCTTATTCGTTTTATTTCAGGAATTTTTTCTATTTCAAGAATTAAATTTGATAGTTTTAAATTTTTTTCACTTTTGTATGCATTCACATTTTGCCCTAACAAAATAATTTCGCGAGCTCCATTTTCTGATAAGATTTTTGCCTCATCAACTATCTCATTAAAGGGTCTAGAATATTCAGGTCCCCTAGTAAAAGGAACTACACAAAAATGACAAAATTTATCACAACCCTCTTGAATAGTTAAAAAAGATGAAACTTTGCTAGAGTTATTTTTAATTTTATTAAGGTAATTGAATTTTGATTCAGCTTCAAAATCTGTCTCCTCTATTTTTTTTTGCTTATTCAAAAATTCTTCAATCTTGTCATTAATTTTATGATAAGCTTGAGGCCCAATTACTAAATCAATAAAAGGTTCTCTTTTTAACATTTCACTATTTTCAGCTTGGGCAACACATCCTGCAACAATTACAAATGGTTTTTTTTTTAATCTAAAGCTTTTTTTTACTCGTCCTATATCGTGATAAACTTTCTCTTTTGCTTTATCTCTTATGTGGCATGTATTTAGTAAATAACAATCTGTCTCATCTAAATTATTTGTCTTTTCAAATCCGATTTTTTTAACTGTATCAATTATACGATTTGTATCATACTCATTCATTTGACAACCAAATGATTTGATAAATATCTTTTTACTCATCTTTTGAGTTCACTTTAACACCATATAACTCTAGTTTGTGATCAACCAACTTATAACCATATTTTTCTGCAACTTTTTTTTGTAATTTTTCAATATCTTCATCAACAAATTCAATTATTTCTCCAGTTTTTACATCAATAAGATGATCGTGATGCCCTTCATTTAACTCCTCGTAGCGAGCTTTACCACCTTTAAATTCGTGTTTAGTAAGTATACCAGATTCCTCAAATAATTTTACAGTCCTATAAACAGTTGCGATACTTATCTTTGAATCAATTTTAGAAACTCTTTTATAAAGTTCATCAACATCTGGGTGATCAGAAGACTCGGACATTACTTTTGCAATTATACGTCTTTGATCAGTTAACTTAACACCCTTTGATAAACATTTTTGCTCAATAGTTTCTGACATATTTTATTTTAACCCAAATAAATAGGATTAATCAAATTTTTTTCTACCTTTAATTTTTTGCACAGTTTTGGGATATTTTCATATTTAGCTTCATTTTTTTCCTCAAAATCGTCAAAACTAAAACAATAATAATCTATTCTATTGGCTAAATGGAAAGCTTTGACGATTGAGAGAGAGTTTCTTATCCCTGCAAAGCTTCCAGGGCCTCTGTTAACGTAGATTTCTGAAATTTTTTTTAGATTTAACTTTCTTGTATTTAAAAATTCATTGATTAGTAATGATAATTTTTCATAATTAAATTTGGTATTTTCATATGTAATACTGTAATTATTGTCATTATTAATGATCATTAAAAAAATTTTTTCTTTAGCAGCATCAATTATTAGTTTACTCATTTTACAATTTTTATTTCTGATTAACTCTAATTCAGAAGAAACTAATATCAAACACTATTCTAATGATAAAGGTGTTTTGTCTTTAATGTATCATCGATTTAATGAAAATAAATATCCATCCACAAACATCAAAATGGATGTTTTCGATAAACAAATGAATTTGATTAAAGATCTTGGTTATGAATTTTATGATCCTAAAGTTTTTTTAGATGAATTTAAAAAACCTAAAGATAAGAAAAAAATTTTGATTACTATCGATGATGGATTTAAATCATTTTATAATGAAGCTTGGCCCTATCTTAAAAAAAATAAAATTCCATTTATTTTATTTATATCTACAGAACCTGTTGGAAAATATGGTTATATGACCTGGGATCAAATCAAAGAGATAGATAATTCAGAAATAGGATACATCGGTCATCACTCACATACGCATGAGTATCTAATTGATATGAAAGAAACTGAATTTATTAAGGATATTGAGATATCAACCAAAATTTTTAAAGAAAAATTAGGTTATGTTCCTTCAATTTTTTCATATCCTTTTGGTGAATATTCACTATTCATGAAAAATTATATATCAAAAAATTTTAAAATTGCATTTGGTCAACACTCAGGAATTATTGACAACAACAAAGAAAAATTTGAATTGCCAAGATTTCCAATAAATGAAAAGTATGGTGAATTAAAAAGATTTAAATCAATAATTAATTATAGCCCTTTGGAATACAAGTCACTCAAACCAAAACAAAAAAAGTTAAATAATAAAAATAATCCGCCAACATTAATTGTGGAATTTTTTGCTGAACAAAAAAATATTAAAAATATCAATTGTTATTCAAATGATGGTGGTGATTGGAAAAAATCGAATTTGATATTTGAAAATCAAAAACTTATAATTAATTTTGAAAATCCATTTGTCCCAAGAAGAGGAAGAGTAAATTGTTCATTAAATGATAACGGAAAATGGAGATGGTTTGGAACTCAGTTTACTGTACAAAAAAAATTAAATTAAACTTTCTAATTCAATACTTGAAGGTAATAACTTTGCATCATCAAAATCTTTTAAATTATTCTGTTTAATAATTTGAGTTAAAACCTCAACATATTTTTCACCTGTTTCTGCATATTCATTTAAATATTTTACAAGAACTAAACTATCTAATGCTTTTCCATTATCTCTGAGTTCAGCTCTAGCTTTTCTTAAATTTTTATATGATGAATGAGTATTTAAATTACGCTGGTATGCTCTTACAGAGGCCTGTAAAACATTAAATTTCATTACTTTATGACCTTGATTTTTATCAGCATCTTTTGGTTTCAACCCCTCACCAGACCAAGTCCATTGACCAAATAATGCGTTCCCTTCTTGAGCAAATCTAGAAGTTCCCCATCCTGTCTCTTTTGCTGCTTGTGCAATAGCTAGTGAAACTGGAATTTCATCCATTCTTATTTTTAAGGTTGAAAGATCTTTTGATGAAACACCATACTGCTTATATTTTTTTTGAAGCCATTTTTTTTCTAAATTAGTATTGTTACTTTTATTAATTATTCCAAAAAGTCTTTTTCTATCTAATTTAATATTGTTATTTTCTTGAAGAATTAATGGTAAAACTATCTGTATAAAAAACTCTTTTCTTTGCTTGGAATTTTCTATCATTTTTATTTCAGCTGGAAGTAAAGTTAAAGCAACTGGTTTCACTAATTTTTTCTCCCTTACATCTTTCAAAGAATAGTTGGTATCTTCAAATAGTTGCTTAATTGTGGATGCATTCAATCTGACTGTATCTGTTTCCAAATCATTTAAACTGAAAATATCTCTTAATAAGTCGTTTTCATTGAGGACTTCATCATCTGAATCGGGCAATTTACCGTCATTTTTCAATGTGTAAGCTAATACTGCTTTAGAATTATTCTTAAATTCTGATGATTTATGTTTTGAATACAAAATTAAATTTGGCACAGAGTAAAAAAACAAAATTACCAATGAAGAACTTAGGAAAATCTTAGGGATTGTTTCCAAACCATTCTGCTTTAAAAACTTAAAAAATTTAAAATTAAATTTTAGATTCATTCCTCTCATCATTTTAAATCGCTTCTACCTCTTTAACTTCAGGAATATAATGACATAAAAGGTTTTGCACTCCCTGTTTTAATGTCAAAGTTGAACTTGGACATCCAGAACAACTACCTTGTAACTGAACTTTTACAATACCATTGTTATATTCTTTAAATTTAATATCACCCCCATCTTTAGCAACTGCAGGTCTTATTTTTTCATCTAGAATTTTGACAATTTTTTTTTCAATATCAGCAAGATCTTCATTTTCTTCAATTAAGTCTTTATCAATAACATGTTCTTTTCCAGTTGAATAAAAATCATTTATCAAAGAAATCACCACATGTTTAATATCTTCCCAAGAAATATCATCATCTTTATTGATAGAAATAAAATCATTTCCTAAAAAAATATTTTGGACTCCATTAACAGAGAGTAAATTTCTTATTAATTCATTATTGGTTTTATCTTTTTTATCAATTTCAAAAGAACCTTTTTTAGAGACAACCTTGCCTGGCAAAAATTTTAATGAATTGGGGTTTGGTGTTTTTTCTATCTGAACAAACATATTTTATATATAACTAATAATATCTAAAAAGGAACTTGTTAATAAAAATATTCTAAAAACCCACTATTTCATGAATTTTTTTTATCTTTTGTGAAGCAATACCATCTGCTTTTTTACAACCTTCGGACAATATTTCCTGTAAATATTTTTTATCATTTAACAATTTTTTAATTTCTTTAGAAATTGGATTAATTTTTTCAACTAAAACTTGAGACAAATTATCTTTAAATTCAGAAAAATTCTTTCCAGAAAATTCTTTGATAATTTTTTCTAATGCAATATCAGTTAAACTTGAATAAATTCCAATTAAATTTTTAGCCTCTGGTCTTTCATTGAGTTCTTCGATTGATGATGGCATTGGAAGAGGATCTGTCTTAGCTTTTTTAATTTTATTGATAATTGCATCATTTTCATCAGTTAAATTAATTCTACTCAAATCTGACAATTCAGATTTGCTCATTTTTTTTGTACCATCTTTAAGACTCATAATTCTAGAAAATTGTTTCTGTATCAATGGTTCTGGTGCTATAAAAAAATTATTAACTTCAAAATCGTTATTAAATTTTTGAGCTATATCTCTACAAAGCTCCAAATGTTGTTTCTGATCGTCACCAACAGGAACATGAGTTGAATCATATAGTAAAATATCCGAAGCCATTAAAACAGGATAAGAATAAAGACCAATGCTTGCTTTTTCTTTATCTTTACCAGCTTTTTCTTTAAACTGTGTCATTCTATTTAGCCAACCCATTCTAGCAGTACAACTTAATATCCAAGAAGCTTCTGAATGTGCGCTCACTCCTGACTGATTAAAAATTATACTTTTTTTTGGATCTATACCACTTGCCAAAAAAGTTGCTACGGTTTCATAAATATTATTTTTTAACTCTTTTGGATTTTGACTAACAGTTATGGCATGTAAATCTACAACACAAAATACACACCTATTATCTTTATCATTATTAAGCTCAACAAAGTTTTTGATGGCTCCTAAATAATTTCCTAAATGAAGATTACCAGAGGGCTGGACGCCTGAAAAAATTTTTTTTGCCATAATCTAATACTTTAAATGAAGATCTTCATAATTAAAAGCTTTGATAAAAAATGATACTATTAAATAGAAGACCAAGCACAATAAAACAGTAAAAATTAAATATATTGATTTGTACTCATAGCCATAAATAAGTTTATCCTCAAAGAATAAGATCAAATATCTAAAAAATATTCCCATAATAATTGATGCTAAAGTAATTTTAATAAACTTAACTAAAAAATTTCTATTAAATTCAAATAAATTTTGATTTTTCAAAAAAATAAACAAAACTATTGCATTAAACCATGAGGAAATAGAAGTTGCTAATGGAATTATTATAAAACCGATATTTTTGAAATAATAAAGACTGATGAAAATATTTAGAATAACTGAAATCAAAGAAATATAAAAAGGAGTTTTAGTATTATTATTGGCAAAGAAAAAAGTTGAAAAAACTTTTATCATTGCAAAAGCGGGTAAGCCTAAGCCGAAGAAATATAATGCCTTTGCTGAGTTTTCTACTGCATCTAAATTAAATGAACCATATCCAAATAAGGCTGAAATAATTTCTTCAGAACCAACAAATAAAGCAACGGATGCTGGTAAGCTTAAAAACATGCTTAATTCCAATGCCTTATTTTGAATTTGTATTATCTTATTTTTATTTTTCATATAAACATGTTTTGAAAGTTGAGGAAGAACAACCACTCCGATAGCTATACCCGCAATTGCCAAATTAATTTGGTAAATTCTATCCGCATAATACAAATATGATACTGCACTTGCTTGAAAAGATGCAATTATAGTACCAACTAAAATATTAATTTGGGTAACACCTGAAGAAAAAATACTGGGAAGTAATTTTTTAAAAAAATTTTTTACTTTATTGTTTAATTTAAATTTAAAATTTAGTTTTAATGACTCAAATTTTCTAACAAATTTATATAAAAAAACTAATTGTAAGAAACCAGCGAATGACACTCCATAAGAAAGATAATAAACGATCTTATCACCCAAATAATTTCCAAAAAATAAAACTGCAATTAATACTATATTTAAGATTATTGGTGCCGCAGATGCAGCTGCAAATCTGTTGTTTGTATTTAATATTGCAGCAAAAAAAGAAGCTAAACATACAAAAAATAAAAATGGAAAAGTTATTCTAGTTAAATCTATAGCAATTCTAATTTTTTCACTATTTTCTACAAATCCTGGTGCAATCAACTTTACAAAAGCTGGCATAAAAATCTCAGCCACTAAGACTAAAAATAATAAACTTAAAAATAATAAATTAAAAATTTCATTAGCAAATTTATTAGACTTAGATTTACTTTTAACTAGTTCTGATGAGTAACTTGGAACAAACGCAGCATTAAAAGTACCTTCGGCAAATAATCTTCTAAAAGTATTTGGTATTCTAAATGCTACAAAAAATGCATCAGCTATGAAACTTGTTCCAAGAAAAATTGCAATTAGAATATCTCTCAAATAACCAAGTAATCTGCTGATTATAGTATAAAATCCAAAAGTCCCTGTTGACTTAACTAAATTCATAAATCATATTAGTCTTAATTTTACCCCATTTGTACACCTAATTAGCATAAATGAAAAAAACAAAAATTGATCATTATACTGACAAAGAAGCTTTAGATTTTCACAGCTATAAAAAACCTGGAAAGATAGAGATCGTAGCATCAAAGAACATGACTACAAAAAGAGATCTTGCTTTGGCATATTCACCTGGTGTCGCTGTGCCAGTCAAAAAAATAAGTGAAAACCCAGATGCTGCTTATGATTACACAAGTAAAGGTAATTTAGTTGCTGTTATTAGTAATGGTTCAGCAATTTTAGGATTGGGAGACCTTGGCGCGCTTGCATCCAAACCAGTAATGGAAGGAAAGGCAGTATTGTTTAAAAGGTTTGCTGACATAGACTCCATTGATCTTGAAATCAATTCAAAAAATGTGGATGAGATTATTACATCCATAAAAAATTTTTCTCCCTCTTTTGGAGGAATAAATTTAGAGGATATAGCAGCTCCAGATTGTTTTGTGATTGAAGAAAAATTAAAAGAACTTTTAGATATTCCTGTATTTCATGATGATCAACATGGGACTGCAATTATTACTACAGCCGCTTTAATTAATGCTTTAGATATAACTAAGAAATCAATTGATAAAATCAAAGTAGTTGTGAACGGCGCTGGCGCTTCAGCAATGGCGTGTGCTAATTTATTCAAAAATAGTGGTGTTCCCCAAAAGAACATTACTATGGTGGATCGTAAGGGGGTAATCTACAGAGGAAGAGATAACTTAAATCAATGGAAGTCAAGCCATGCCATAGAAACTTCTGATAGAAATTTGGATGATGCAATAAAAAATGCCGATGTATTTTTGGGACTTTCAGCCAAAGGTGCTTTGACAAAAGATATGGTGAAAAAAATGGCAAAAAATCCAATTATTTTTGCCTGTGCAAATCCAGATCCAGAAATAACTCCAGAAGAAATAGAAGAAGTACGTAATGATGCAATTGTAGCAACTGGTAGATCTGACTACCCTAATCAGGTTAATAACTTAATTGGATTTCCTTATATTTTTAGAGGTGCTTTGGATGTTAGATCAAAAACGATTAATGAA
>VMHT01168573.1_pt1 | contig 20072 bp, 21 predicted proteins | sample 4693611 | NCBI WGS metagenome assembly VMHT01 (sample SAMN12280063, study PRJNA550983) | marine metagenome | isolation source: seawater sampled from same location over 5 years 0.02-0.2 micron viral filtrate | place: USA: collected off the coast of southern California halfway between the port... ...
TCGGGTGAGGGATCGGACGAACTCTTTGCCGGATATCTGTACAATTTACATTGCCCGTCGGAAGAAGCTATGGAAGAAGAATGCAAAAGAAAGATAGGCCAATTGTATGCTTATGACTGTCAAAGAGCAAATAAGTCAATGGGGGATTTTGGCATTGAGACTCGTGTACCATTCCTCGACAAAAAGGTAGTTGATTTTGCGATGAACCAACTACCAGTTGTCGATAAGATGTCTGGCACACATCCGAGTGGGCCCAAAGCAGAAAAGTGGTTTTTGCGTCAATTGTTTAGAGATACTATACCAGATTTTGTGGCTGATCGAACAAAAGCTCAATTTTCAGATGCAGTTGGTTCCAATTGGATTGACGCGTGCAAGTCATACGCAGAGAGCAAGGTCTCTGATGAAGAGTTTGCGAAAGCAGCAGAGTATTTTCCTCATCAAACGCCAGACACAAAGGAGGCTTTTCTTTACAGAAGTATTTTTTCAAAGATATTTTCGCAAGTCAAGGAAGCTGAACAAACTGTCCTGTTCCAATCTTCAATTGCATGTTCTACTGACGTAGCAGCACAATGGCACGAAGCTTTCAAAAAATGCTTAGATCCATCAGGCGATGCAATCCATAAGGCATTTGAAGTTTCGTAGTATTTAATCAACCATGTAACATATATATGCAAAAACAAGATTGGATAACCCATATTGAGTGTATCCTATCACAGGGGCGACCGTTCAATATGTCCTATATTGAATCGAATAAAGCCCCGTTGGTTTTCGCATGCGACACATTCCGTCGCCGCAAATATCCAGTGACCATGTCGTTTGAGCCAACGCAAGAAGGTCTCCTTAACATGCACGTTACAATTATGCCTATACAAAATACAGTAGAGATAACAGTGAAAAGAGATGACACTTTAGAATCAATTATACAGCAAATATCGAGTCCCGTACTTGAAACAGCGACAATAAGAGGTTGTGGTACTGTCATAAACATAGTATGCGAAGCCATTCAATTTGCGATACATAATGGGTGGTTTGTCGAGAAATCTTTTATGAATACATTAGTCCAAATGTCACCGACACATGCTAAACAAAGAAATACAACTCTATCAGTATTCCTAAGACGGGGATCGTATTATGGCACTATATAAGGTTTCTTTTTTTTTTTAATTCGTATGTCTAACTCTGAGTATGGTAAATGTGCTTCCCGACTCAATATTGCCCGTGGCGTTTTCGGCACTCTTGCCGCAATTTTTGCCTTGATTACGTTTATTACCTTTGGAGCAAACATGGATGCTGCTGGTTTCCCGGGCGCGTCCTTGAAGCTTGATGTTTATGATGCAAGTGAGAATGCAGATAAAGAAGGTCAGGTCAAGGAAATACTTGGCGGTTATCAGGTAGAGGATGTCGATGATATGGGATGTTCGAGTTTCATTGAAGTTACAAACACCGCAGTGGACGCTTCTGCACCAGACTTCACCAACATCCTCACAGATAATCAGCATCTTTGCAAAGCTGGCACAGATGAACTGGCCAAAAACCGTAACGCTGATTGGACTGACGGCTGGATTGTAGCTCCCGATTGTGCACGTACCTCTGATGAGAACGAGTGCGCAATATTTGGTGCGAGCTCAGCCCTTGCATGGTTTGGTTTCCTTACGTTTGGTTGCCTATCCGTACAAGTCTTGCTATTCGGAATACACACAATATACGTCAGTCTATCGGCCGCTTTAAAAGAAAAAAATGTCAAAATGACCAGGAAAAATGCACTGAACACTCTAAAGTCATTTTCCGGAAAGGAAAAGCTATTGATTGGCCTGACCGTCGTATGGCTTTTGGTTGGCCTTGGACTTATGATTACATCGGCATTTGCTTGGGATTCTATGTGTGATAAGATTGATACCGGTCTTGGTCGACGTGTAGCAGACAGCGCGGGCGTGCTTAAGCGCGCATGCAAAACATCGTCTTGCACCCTTTCCTTTGGTAGCTTCTTTGCGACAATGACTTTCGCTCTTGTCTGGTACCGTATCCCTGACATTCTTCAGTGGTTCGGTGTCCTAGAAACCGTTTAGATGATTAAGATTTAAAATATCAATATTCAATATTTCTTCAATAGCCTGTGTTAGAGTACCTATAATTTGAGGTCTTTCAAACCCCGACTGGTTATAAAACTTTTTTATCCGAGATTTATGTCTTGTAGCTAAGTTTGGTATAGTTGTAGGCATAAGCCAAATGTGGTCATTTTGTGCCGAGAGTTTATTCATTGCGTTTCTGACTTGAAGGCACGATAAAGGGTCATGGTCGTGGTACAGACATATGCAGGCATCCATGCACGGCACAATGTTGGGTAGCATTTCAGAAGTCAATGGTCCGTGTGTTGTGCACCATAACGAAGCTGTTTTACCCGTATTTGTTGAGCTTCTGCTCCAGCGGAATCTTTGTATAGATTCAGACACTTCAAAGTCTATATTACTTTCCCTCAAGAACCGATGAGTCATTTCCTCATTCATTGTCGAAAGAATAAAGATGTGTACTTCCATTTAAGCACATACGCAGTCTTTTTATACAGGAGATTGAGTCGCTCTGGATTTGGCAGAATATACTTCATACAGCATTTGCAACGGCAATACACTAAGCGCACATTCGTGAACTAACAAAATCCAACACCACTTGAAACCATCCTTGAACGTCTTTGCAAAACGCTTTTGAGCGACAAACCCAAACACAATACATCGCAATGCCGAACGTACTGGATGTTGGTAGTATATTGATATAGAAGAAAGCCATCTCATACACCAGCATAGCAGTATCCAGGACCAAAAGTGCCATTTTTCGATATAGTACTCTCCAATGATACAAGCAGCGACGATGATATGGTGGATTAACTGCGACCACAATAGCCATTCATATGACGTTTGAATGAAATATATGGCCAAAACAAAAAAAGTGACGATGTGTAATGGTTTTAGCTCTGTGCATAGGGCACATACTATGGATTCCATGGCTAAGAGTTGTTCGCGGATCGGCTCCTCAACAAAGAAGTGAACAATCAACAAAGTCCAGGCCACTGGCCTGCATATCATTCTCAATTATTCTTTTGGTTCTTTATAGGCACGGTTGGAAATTGTCTCTGGATGTATTGGGATATACCCTTTAACTTCAAATATAATTTTTTTGGAAAAACTTTACCTTGATAGTTTGATATATACTGTACTCTTTCGGCGATTGACCCAAGACGTTTTTCCGTTTGCCAATTCTGTTTCTTAAACCATTTGTTTGCTTCATTTGCAATTTCATCTGGTAAATGAGCCAAGACCCAAAAATTATACAAAAGTACCTTGTATCGATTATGCACCACAAATGGACGCGCACCGTCCATCATTAGCAAAATGCCTTGAGAATCCGAAATCATACATCCAGATATTATACACTTTGATTGTTTCGGCACGTTATTGTATTGTTCCAAGCCCATTGACTTAAGTAACTCTGTCAATATGGGGTTATTGCTCAAATGATCTTTGATTTGACCACAAAGAGATCCTCGCAACTCGTGAAATGCCTTGACATCCTGAATCAATTTCTTTGTTTCCTTTGAGGCAGAATTACTATTAATTTCCTCGTCTATTCGAGCCACATATTTCGGGTCCAAATGGGCGTGCAAAAAAAACGAATACACAGTATGGAAAGACTCAAATGTCTGCATTTTCATCTACATAACACACATATCTTATACACTCTTTATTCAATATGAAAACAAATCCTTTTTATTATATCAAGATCTGAAATACAAACATTTATTTAACACAGCATTTGTGTAGGCATGAGCACACATTATAAGGAAATGTCGTCCGTCGAACACGCGCGGCAAAAGAAAGACTTATTTTATCACATACTGGTCAACACGGAGGCGTCCACTCTGAACGACATCTGCCAAAAAATAGCCCAACATGTTCAAGATACATATGGCGAAGAAAACATGTCGAAACGCCTCAAACTTATGTTGAAGAAAGTGTCTCAAAATCCAGACAGAGTCGCAAAACATGCACTCATATTCTTTGCGCTTAACTATGAACCCATCATCAGAGACATTTTCATGGCAGATACACCAAGGGTACCGCCAGAAAAATTCAACCTTTTCATACAAAATGAACTACAAGGTCTGTTGGACAAGCTCGCAAAGGGCGCATTCACATCTCTGAGAGCTTTTGTTGAAGATGCAAGGTGGACATACACAACGCTTTAATTGGTATTTTTACTATAAATTAGATACAAAATAATATTATGACATTATGAAACAACATCTATGGTTTATATTATTTGCCATTGTCCTAGCTTTTTACGTCATGAGAGAAAAACAATTTGCTTTCATATACTACACAATATGGACATTCACTCTAGAACTAACATATTTCGGTGCAAAGTCATTCGGTGCGCACGACATAGCGAACAAAATCTGGCCCTATCTTGTGGCACCTGCCATTGTTGTGTGCGTTGGATTCTGGGTCATTATAGCCCCCATGCAATTCAAGCAACAGCCGCCCGAAAACCTAGTGATGATTTTTGTGACACACGGAATGAACATGATTGCTGTACTTGTCGAAAAAAAACCGATATACATGAAACAAATTTGGAAACCAATACTATACACCACAATATACAATCTCTTCTTAGCGATATATGTTGGGGGTGGCGGAAGAAGTAAAACAAACGGACTACCATACTGGTATGCTCAATACGATCAACCGATTGGATGGATATTCGCCACCCTAGCCATCACAGCATCTGGAGCCGTCCATTTCGTCATGGCATTGTCGGATAACAAACAAAAAGATAACAAACAAAAAGATAACCAACCTAAACAATATATCGTATAGTCTTTATCAAATAACCGCCATCTAAGGCCTGTGTCTGTATCTGGAAAACGCGAATAGGATCGGCCTGATCAATAGCACAAACGACAAGACCCTCATTCTGACTTGTAACGTCCATACCAATCGTCTCAGCCATCGATTTTATCTTTTCCTTTGACAATATAATCTTATCCAATATATATGGCACAAACAGAGCGCGACTTTCGCGAACAAATTGATATCTGCGAGTCTTTGCAGTGAGCTCGTGCCATTCAATAGTTGAACCAGGTTCAGACGATTCCAAAGGATCAGGATCTACTCGCCTCGTATCTTTCTGTTGGGCCAATTTCTGAGAAGCTTGTTTCTCTTTTTTTGTGCCAAACTTCTCCAACATCTTACGAACTTCTTCGCGCTGTTCATCACTCAATTCAAGATGGCTTCCCTTTTCAGACATTACACAAGAACTATACGAAAAATAAATAGTGTTTTATAACAAGCGAAGTGTGATTTAAAATTCTAAACGCAAATGTCTAAATAACTTACGAGCTGTCAACACATTCACATTTTCTTCGTGAATGGCCGCTTCCAATTCTCGCTTGGCTTTTTCCAAATCCCTAGAAGCTTTACTCCTCAAACGCTCTGATCTCAACGTTGGTAAACTTTCATTCATTTCCTTTATTTTTCTTCGTGCAATCTCTTGTCTGGATAACGCATTCTTTCTTATCTCCTCAGAGGCATTCATTTCATCTACCTTTTGCTTTGATAATAGCTCAACCTCTGTGATATCATCTGATTGCGGACCACACAGAGGACACTTCAGGCGAGCTTGGCCATTGGGAGGAAAAAACCAACGCTTTATGAAATTTGCTTCAAAAATATGCTTACACTGGTTCGTGTCCAAGCGCCATAATCGCAACGGACACATTATTCTGTCGCCTTGATCTTGGATATTTTTTTCATTCAACATAAACGTTTCCTCTGGGAATTTGAGAAATGACATGTAAGATGCTGGAAATTTTGTTCTAATCCGGGGACGACTCAATAGTCTTTTGACTTGTTCGGCGTCTGCATAGAGGGCCGGAAGATCGTGTGAAGGTGGCATATAAAGAGCTAGAGTAAGGGGTGTGACTTTCGAAGATATACCAACATTGTCACGCTTGCTCAAAAGCAAATGAGCGACCGCAGGATGGATGAAATGAGGTATCATCAGGGTAGCTCCTTTGTCTAAAAGTGCATTCACGATTGCTAAATGGGCATGCCGGCACGCAATCCATAGCGGTGATTTTCCGCGACTGTTGGTTCGATTGACATTGGCACCGGCGGCTAAAAGCTCATTCACAATCTCCAAATGACCCCTAAAGCATGCAACCCACAGTGGTGTAAATCCATTGGCTTCAGCGGTATTGACATTGGCACCGTCGGCTAAAAGCATTTGCACAATTTCCAAATGACCCTTCCGACACGCAACCATTAGTGGTGTAACTCCATCGGCAAAAGCGGTATTGACATTGGCACCAGCGGCCAAAAGCTCATTTACGATTGTGGCATGGCCCTTGGCAATCCCAACAATTAGTGGTGTACCTCCAACTACTCTTTCATTGATAATGACAATAGCGGTATTGACATTGGCACCGGCAGCTAAAAGCATTTGCACAATTTCCAAATGACCCATGAGGCATGCAATCCACAGTGGTGTAATTCCATCGGCTTCAGCGGTATTGACATTGGCACCGGCAGCTAAAAGCATTTGCACAATTTCCAAATGACCCCTCCGACACGCAACCAGTAGTGATGTAACTCCATTGGCACCAGCGGCATTGACATTGGCACCGGCGGCTAAAAGCATTTGCACAATTTCCAAATGACCCCTCCGACACGCAACCATTAGTGATTTAACTCCATTGGCACCAGCGGTATTGACATTGGCACCAGCGGCTAAAAGCTCATTTACGATTATGGCATGACCATGGGCAATAGCAACCCACAGTGGATTAACTCCGCCGTTGTGGGCATAATTTATTGAATCTGGGTTACGGATTAGATTCATGACAACCATAGCATAGTCACCATCTTCACAAGCTTCGAGTAAAGTTTTTCGAAGCGGTTGGGCACTATTATTCTTAGGCCTTTTTCGTTTAGGTTCAGCATTCTGAAAGGTTAGTTTGGACATTTTTTAAACATATTATAATATTTATTTATATAGTGTTGACTCATTGCAGCTCATACAACGAGATTTGAAATTTTGTGGTATGAGATATTTAAGTTGGTTCTGGTATATTGTAATGAAGCCAGAATCTTTACGTAAAACTCGTGCCCTTTACAGAATAACACGAACAAAAGCAAAACTAAGTTTGCCCGATGCCACAATTTGGACCGGTTTATGTGTTGTGGTTGAACTTGATGATAAAGTATTATTTCCAGATGGGGAGGAATATACATATAAGAGGGTTTCCCAAGAGTTGCGTTTATTAGATGGGCCCCATAGAGGTGTATACAAACTAGACAAAATTTTTTAGTTTAATTACATATTGATGATAGTCGCCGATTTGCGGGTGTATTTTGTCTCTAATGACTGCTTCAGGCAGTACAGTTAACCAGTTGGCCTGTATTCGCTCTCGACTTCTCAGCCAACGTTCTAAAATGCGTTTGGCATGGCCATGCGCGACATCAAGTGGCCTTTGGCCATCATCGTTGGCCAGATACGGATCGGCGCCGGCGTGCAGCAGAAACGACACAATCCGGACATTGCCCATCCCACTCGCGACGATTAATGGCGTGTCAGCAAATTCATCGGCCTTATTCACGTCAGCGCCGGCGGCCAAAAGCAACTTGACAATCTCAACGTGGCCACGAAGACTCGCAATGAAAAGTGGCGTGGCACCATTATTCGCGTCCTGGTTGACGGCGATGCCCTGATTGGCCAAAAGCAACTTGACAACCTCGACCTGGTCATCCCGACTCGCGATGTAAAGTGGCGTCCAATCATACTCGTTGGCCTGGTTCACATCTATGCCCGGAGCCGCCAAAAGCAACTTGACAATCTCGTCGTGGCCCTTCCAACTCGCAGCCCAAAGTGGCGTCCAACCATCCTTGTCGGCCTGGTTCACGTCTATGCCCGGAGCCGCCAAAAGCAATCTGACAATCTCGGTATGGCCTTCCCCACTCGCCATGTAAAGTGGCGTTTGACCAAGTTTATTTTTGTGGTTCACGCCTATGCCCGGAGCCGCCAAAAGCAACTTGACAACCTCAACGTGGCCCTTCCGACTCGCGATGTAAAGTGGCGTCCAACCATCCTTGTCGGCCTGGTTCACGTCTATGCCCGGAGCCGCCAAAAGCAACTTGACAACCTCGACGTGGCCCTCCCGACTCGCAGCCCAAAGTGGTGTGCGTCCAACGTCATCCATAAAATTTATATTCACACCATCCTCCAGAAGCGATTGAACTCGCGACAACTGACCAGTACGACAAGCATCGATAAGTTTCTGGCTATTGTCTAATTCAAATATTCTACTAAGAAGGATATGAAACATTTGCACCAAAACGAATAGACCTTTAAGTAGGTCAAGATCTTCTACATTTGTCAACTATAAATGTCGCGATTTTATTTGTCAAATGGAATTGGAAATCTGGGCGCCGCCGACAGTTTCGACCGATTCGATCGCGGCCAAGTTGACAGAATGGATGCGTGTGAATCCGAACAAGCCGCCGTTCCAACGATTTTTGCAGGAGCATGTATCGTCCGAGTGGCCCGCCTTTTGGCATTTGAAAATTGCACATACTGTATTATTAGACAAGATAGAACGCAAATGCGTAGCCGTGGAGAAGGAAGTGTCAATGGATACTGAGATTTGCAGCATATGCCATACGCCGTTGTTGTCAGGTTGTGAAACATTGGACTGTTCACACGCGTTCCATACGATGTGTTTATACAAGTGGTTTCGCCATGGTAAGAACACATGCCCGTTGTGTCGAACACCTTCGCGCTGAATAAAAAAGATTGTATATAAGATGTAAACCAAAATGTATGTAAATGCCTTCGACATATTTTGTGGGTAATGTGTTGCCCGCTTCGGATCATCCCAACAAAGAGGGTGACGATACTTTCGATTTCAATTTGAATGAGTCAAAGAACATTTCGTTGAGGGATATTCCGATCCGCATTGAACATGAAGAGGGATTGGCCGTGGGTCAAGTTGCCCGTGATTGGACAGACACTGATGGTAAAAAATGGATTTTGGGTCGGGTAAATGATAATACACTTGAGAGCCGTTACGCAGCTCATGCGATCAAGCCAAGTTCAACGGGGCACACTTTGTATAAGGGTTTGTCATTGCAGCATGTACATACTTCTTTCAGCGATGGATCGACATCGAAACGCGCTATTGAAGTGTCGTTGTGCACAGAGCCAAGACGACCCGGATGCGAAGTGACATGTGTGGATCAATCTAAAAAAATGGAGTATATAAAACACCTGGCATCTGGAAAGAATATGTCCGCTGAACAGACTTCCGCTATCGATGACACCCCTGCCCCTGTCGAGACCTCCACTCCCGAGCCTGTTTCCGAGACCCCCGTTGTTGAGGAAAGTGCCGAGAATCAGGAGGAGCTAATGAAGCTTGTGATCGACCAGGAGAACGAGCTTGGATCGACCAAGACTGCTCTTGAGAAAGCCGAGGCCGAGCTTAGAAAGCTTCAGTCCCAATGGAAAGAGCGCGAGGATAATGAGAAACTTCAGACCAAGAGCAAGGCCGAGGCCCTCAGTAAAGCTCTTGTGGATTCGTGGACCGCTGCCCTGCCTGCAGATATGATGACCGACGAAAACAAAAAAGCTATCTATGCTATGGCTCAGAACTTTCCCGAGCAATCCGTCAAGATGATGGAGATTGCCCACAAAGCGAGCAAAAAATACAAACAAGATATCGCCGATCTTAAATCTCAGCAGCAAGCTTCACATAAACGTGATCTCGAGTCTCGCGTCTCCGACATCATTACCAAGAAGCGCCGCGTTCAGGACACCACCTCTGTGGTCCACGCCGCCTCTACCAAAGTTATGGCCAAGGTCGCAAACCCTTTTGGATTCAACAGCTCCAAGACTAGCTCGTCAATGAACTCGATTCGCTCAAAGAACCCCGATCTGTTCGCCGCACTCAAGGGGTTCTCATCGGGAAACCTCAGAGATAGAATGGGACAGATCGCCAACATCAGCGGTAATAGTAACTACTAAACAAATAAATAAACTGAAATTGGATTTCAATACGATCATAAATTGTGTATTAATGAAATAGTAAGAATTGGGATGAAGAATATTAATTTCAATGTGTTGTCCCCCGACACTATCCAAGGAATTTCTGTGTGTGAAGTTATCACAGAGGAATTGTATGAGGATAATAAGCCAAAGTACGGTGGGCTACGCGATCCTCGCTTTGGCGTTTCTTCCCGCAAAGGTACCTGTCAATCTTGCGGTCTGACTTGGTCAAAATGTAGTGGTCACTTTGGTCATTATGTTTTGCCTCATCCGGTATATCACATTGGATGGACCCAAGAGCTGCTGCAATGGCTTCGGCGAAGTTGCAGACATTGTGGTCACTTGGAAGAAGCACCGATCAATAAAAAATGTAAGAAATGCTTAAAACCAATGGTCAAGTACCAAAGAGTCAACGCAACTCTACTACGAATACACGACGAAACCGGTAGTCGAGAACTGTTTGCAAACGAAACATACGAACATTTGAAAAAAATCTCCAAAGAAGATGTGCTCAAGTTCAGACCCAAACAAGATGGCTTCCATCCGTCGCACCTCATTCTCACAATATTACCCATCCCGCCAAATTGTGTTCGGCCATCCCCTACCATGGATGGAGACGAAGTGAGGGGCGAAGACGATATCACAAGAAGACTACTCTACATTCTCAGGGTCGCCAAAAGTTACGCAAAATCGAGCAAAGAAAACAGTGTCGTACGCGAACATGCCATGAAACGTACGCAAAATGCAGTTCATATGTATTTTGACCAGGCAAGAATGAGCACCAAAACAACGACCGCCCAAAAGTCTATTTCCTCCAGACTACGTGGAAAACAAGGCAGACTGCGCGGAACCCTAATGGGTAAAAGATGCAACTTTACTGCCAGAACAGTCATCACAGGCGATGCCAATCTCGACATGCGAGAAGTCGGAGTTCCTAAACACGTTGCCAATACATTAACTGTGGTCGAGCATGTGAATCGCCTAAACTACGAGAAAATACGCGACATGGTGTCTCAGCAAGATCCACGCATCAAATATGTTATTCAAAAAGACGGCACGCGCCTAGACATGCAAACTATACGAGGCCAAGTCGATATCTCTGTTGGTTGCTCTATAGAACGAGTCATGAAAAATGGTGATCCAGTCCTCTTTAATCGTCAGCCTTCACTACACAGAATGTCTATCATGTGTCACAGGGCAAGGATTATGAAAGAAGGAAACACATTCAGGCTCAATTTGACGTGCACTACGCCATACAATGCTGATTTTGTAAGTTGAACACGTTTTTGTGACTATGTATTTTTTGTGACTATGTATTGTGTGTTTGAGCACTAACCTTTGAATACATTTTTAAACCTTTGGCCCTACAGGATGGTGATGAGATGAACCTACACCTATTACAGACCCATCAAAGTCGAGCCGATGCTCTTGGTCTTATGTCCGTTGCGTACAACATTATCACGCCACAAGCCAACAGGCCAGTCATGGGAATTGTCCAAGATTCGCTGCTGTCCTGTTACATGTTAACAAGTCCAGGCGTCACGCTCAACAAAGGCGAAATGTGCAACATGTGCATGTGGGTGGAAGGCGCTACACTACCAGAACCAGAACTACCAGGACCCGTTTGGACTGGCCTCCAATGCATGTCACTGCTATTTCCAAAAGACTTCAACTGGCGCGATACAATATACCAAGGCAAACTGTTGAAGGGCCCACTTGGCAAGAAAGCCTTAGGACGTTCGCACGGGTCTATTATTCATAGGCTGTATAACGACTATGGTCCAGACCGCACATGTCAATTCATTAATGAGTTGCAGCGTGTCAACCATCTATGGTTTTCTGGTCAAGGGTTCTCCATTGGTATTGGCGACATGCGTATCACCAAAGATACTGCAAAACGTGTTCGACAGGAATGTGCCGATATCGACACCAAGGCAGAAGAGCTTCGAAAAACATATGGAAATGGGGCAGAGCCAAAAATAAATCGCATGCTCAACCAAACCCGCGATTCGATGGGGAAAATTGCACAAGACGCCATGACACCAGATAACTGCTTAGGCCTCATGGTCCGTTCCGGTTCCAAAGGATCCATGGTCAATATATTACAAATTATGGCATGTGTAGGCCAACAAAATGTATCCGGAAAACGCATGCAAGCCACTGTCTCTAACAGAACACTCCCAATGTTCAAGCCATTTGACGACTCGGTACGTTCCAGAGGATTTGTCAAACATTCCTATATTGATGGTCTGACACCAGACGAGTACTGGCATCATACAGTAGGTGGTCGCGAAGGTCTGATTGATACGGCCGTCAAGACATCAACCACTGGATACATACAACGTAGACTTGTCAAGTCATTAGAGTCTATACATGTAGACACAGATAAGACAGTTCGTGATTCTCAAAATCGTATTCTTCAATTCGTATATGGTGAAGACGGAATGGATGGCATGGCGCACGAAATGGTTCACTGCGGCTTTGACGACAAAGACACATTGCCTCCACAATATTATGACTGGCCCGAAATTCAAGAGGCATTTGATCTTTGGTCCTGGAATGCCAAAACCAGACTTGGAGAAAAATGGGCCGTCACAGTACCGGCAGAACGTATACTCAAAAAATATGCAGACGGTGCCGACATCTCAGAAACTCAATTGAAAGACACCATCAAAGAACTTGTCGATTGCACTGCTAAAGTTCCGCTGGTAAAGGCTTATGTACTGTCAGTTTTCGGGAAAAAAACACTCAAATGCTCTCCAACTGCTCTGAAACGAATCTGTGCTATTCTTATCAAAAAGTGGTACAATGGCATTGTTGCGGCTGGTGAAATGGTTGGAACCATCGCCGCACAGTCTGTGGGAGAACCAACGACACAAATGTAAGTGTTTGTTTATTTACATATGTTCATTTGATAATCCACTCACATTTTCAATTCAACACATTTTATCTTTTTGACTACAAAGGACCCTAAATACGTTCCATAACGCAGGAAATTCGGCCAAAAACGTGACTTTGGGACTTCCCAGATTCGAGGAACTCATTAATGCATCATCGAATGTCAAAACCCCGATATTGACGATTTTCTCAGAAGGCACGACAACTGAACCACAAAAAGCATGGAAGCTCAAAACTGACATTAAACGATTAAGGATCAAAGACTTAATGTGCAGCTCAACATACGACCCCCAAACATTCCCAGGGTTAGATACATACCTCGAAATGCCAGACAATGACAGATGGACAAAGACCGACGACTCAAAACGAACTATGAAATGTACATTCGCCAGAAAAGCTATGGTGCAAAATGCTATCGATATCTATGAAATTGTAAACACTCTTAGAACATTACCTTTAGCCAAAAATTGTGCATTCGCATACTCGGATGAACCAGTTGGGGGTACATACCTTTACATGCGCATGAGAAACAAGAAGAACTTCTATCAATACGCCAAACAACTGCTAGATACAACTGTCAAGGGATCGCCACGCATACCAGAAGTCAATGTTCGTGTTGAAAATAACAGCTTCGTCATTGATACAGAAGGAGTTGATTTGGAACATATTCATACACTAAAAGGAATGGATCATAACAAGATTCAATGTAACGACATTTTCAAAATTCGAGCCAAGTACGGCATTGAAGCCGCTAGAAATGCTCTTCTGAAAGAAATGCACGCGGTGCTATCTTTTGATGGGTCCTATGTTAATATGAGACATTACATGACAATTGTTGATTGGATGACATGGCGTGGCGATATTACCGCACTTACACGCCACGGAGTCAAGAAGATGATGGAAGGTTCTACACCTCTGAAAAGAGCCACATTCGAGCAGCCCGTTGAAATATTTCATCATGCAGCCGTAAAAGGGTTACACGACGAACTCAGTGGTGTCTCTGAACAACTTTTGATCGGGAAAGAGCCCAAATGCGGATCCCATTTCAATGGATGTGTAACAGAAAAAGATTATCAAAAGAAATGGGACGAGGAACATTGGGAACCTCCCGTTGTAGTTGATGACAGTGTCGGGGTTGACAATTGGATGCCTACTCAGACAAGCAGTACAACTGATTTGCCTGATAGTTCCTGGGTCACACATACAACCTATGCAACCAAGCGTCCGAAACTGACCGAGTACGTACCTCTAAGTTTGATGCAACCTCAAGAATCACAAGGGCCAGCATGGATGCAACCTCAAGAATCACAAGGGCCAGCATGGATGCAACCTCAAGAATCACAAGGGCCAGCATGGATGCAATCTCAGGAGCCGTCATCGGCACTGACACAGAATACGTCACATACGTCTTATTCACCGGCATCGCCTACATACTCGCCAACGTCGCCGGCATACTCACCAACGTCGCCAGCATACTCACCAGGTAAAAAGGGTCACTCGCCAACGTCGCCGGCATACTCGCCAACATCACCTGGATATTCTCCGACATCGCCGGCATACTCGCCAACATCACCTGGATATTCTCCGACATCGCCTGTTTACTCACCAACCATATCCGAGGCAAAAATTAGAGTAAAGCCAAACATTGATGATGAAATGAGTCCGTCTAAAAAATACAAAACCAATTGAAGTATAAATATGTTTTCGTAGTATACCAAATGACTCGTATGTGTGATTCAGCAACTAGGATATGGTGTTGTCGAATTTTATTAGTCTTTTCAGTTTTGGGGGTTCTATGCACTATGATCTTCCAGATATGGTCTTATTATTTCTCGCTAGTCAATCAAATGGACGAGCAAATCATTGAAACACCACAGGTGGTTGGGTTAGTGCATGCATGTGACGACATTCGTTTTTCATGGAATGTCAAATGCTCAAAAGGTAATGGAAGTTTTTTGTGCGAAATTCAAGATACACAGGATTTCGATATTAGCCAGGGGTTGTCAAAATATGTTGAGTGGTCCGGAAAAGCAAATATAACACACAATCAAGATATTATCTCAATAAAACATATACAGGAGTGTGTGCATATTACAGTTTGGGCAATACCTTGGTGAATCCCTTTTCAAACATCTATACACAAATATATTTAAACCGAGTATCGATAGTGTAAATGATTTATGGAAAGTCACGAAACAGATGGTAGAATATTCGTGTTTGTTTTAGTATTCATATCATTGATTATTTTATGGGAGAAAAAGGTTCCTCATGTATCTTCGTCCGTGTTTGCTCTTGTTTTGGGTATGTGCGTTAGCCAAGCAAACATTTCTTTCCCAGTAGACTTCGCTCCTGAATTGTTCCTTTATTTGATGTTGCCGCCAATGTTATTGCATTCGTCATTTAATTTTGAGATAGAATCCTTAAAATTAAATTGGGTGGGGTCATTGACATTTGCATCTTTGGGAACATTGTTTTGTGTGGGTTGGATTGCTTATGGTATATTGGTATGGAGTTATTATTATGAATTGGATATATCATTGCCCAGGGCTTTGGTGTATGCATCTGTATTGGCCCCAACGGATACGGTCGCAACAATTTCTTTGACCCGTTCATTAGATATTGCGAATCCTTATATTTTCAATGTGTTAGAGAACGAGTCTGTAATGAATGATGCGATATCGGTTGTTTTGGTGCGTCTTTTCCGCCAGATAGATGAATCTGATCATGGATTGAGCAAGTGGACACCTTTGTCAATAGTGTTTTGGTCATTATTGACTACATGTGCGTCTATATTGTTTGGCATGTTCGTGGGTGTCGTATTGAATCGTGTTTCTACAAAGTCGTTGACAATACATTATTTGTGCGCTTTGCTTGTGTATGGTGTCAGTGAGTGTTTGGGTCTTTCTGGTATTTTGGGGTTGTTCACATACGGAGCTGTTTTGAATCCGCCAGAGGCTTTTCGCGAATCTGTTTCATCTATTTCAACTATAGTGGAAGCGTATGTGTATTTGACACTTGGTCTTGCTTTGCATACATATGAGCGCACATATTTTATGGTTTCTTTTTTGGTATTTGTGTCTTGTATGACCGGGCGTGTGTGGATGACGTTTTTATTTGGCACATGTCTTCGGGCTCGCATTTCGAGACATTGGTCTTTGAGAAGTATGTTGTTCTTTTCGATGTGCGGTGTTCGCGGTGCCATTTCATATGCATTGTCCATGTCTCTTCAAGATGAATTCATAAAATCTACAACTTTTGTTGTGATTGTTTGTACAATATTTGTGTTTGGCACGTTGCAAAAATGTTTGTTACGAATGTTACTAATGTAGTATTTAAAGTGGGTGATAAGAAAATAACAAATAATGAATGAAACTATATCTAGTGTATCATCACTCGAGGTAAATGGTGTATCATTGGTAAGTCTATTCGAACGCATTTGGGAATCTTTGGACGATATCATAGTGTGTGTGGGCATTTTGCTTCTCTCGAGCAAGATTTCTCGTGCATTCCATTCGTGTTTGCGTGTATATTTCGAAATGTCAGAGTACGTATCACAATCTGTTCATTTCCTGTTGATGTTTGTAATGGTTGTATTTTTGTTGGGCCATTTGGTCGGTACTGAGACAGCTCAATCTCTATTCGGAGGCTTTTCTATTGGCATTGGTTATGCGCTACAGCCATATATTGTGTCCTTAGTAGCTGGAGGTACCTTTATTTTTACGCGTATATTACGCAGTGGAGACCAGTTAACCATAAACGGCAATACGGTATTGGTGGACCATGTTGGTTTATTGTATGTGGCAGCTAAGAACGACAAAGAAATCACTTATTTTCCAAATGCGATGATGGCTCAGCATCCTTTTTCTGTGTTGAGATCATAGTTCTGCGCGTGTACCTTTTGTCATGTTGACAATTCGCCATATTGAGTCTGAAAAGTTCGTTTTCCATTGTGGTAGATTGTGTAGCTGTGTTGCAACGTATACAAAGGACCAGACCACAAAACTGACGAAAAGTTTTGCAGACCACAAGCAAATTTGTCTAATGTTTTTAAATACTATGTGTACCACGCAAAAGATTGCAATGAAAACCAAAAACATTGTTATTTCATATAAGTTCATTGATATCGAAGTCATAATCGTCACTTTCTACGGAGGAATATTCGCCATTTATACGTTTTTGTGCGAATCCAAGAATAATATCTATCAGAAGCATTACGAACAGAACGACTTCTGTGACAATGACCCATTCTTGCCATTCTTTCTCGTCAATTTGATTTGTTTTGTAGAAAAGTGTGCCTGTAAGCAGTGTGAGTATGATGACAAGGCACGATACGGTTCTGAATAAGTGTTTGCATCGCGCACTACCCGGGGTTTGCGTTATTATGATATGACGTATGTATAATACGTGAGTTATGCATAATATACCAGTGTTAACAGCATATATTATGATGGCGGTTTGCGAATCGTTATTGAATGCACAGAGAACTGAGAATATGGATAGTAGTGACCAAACATGCCAATAGAGTCCAGATTCGGTTACATCCTCAACATGCCCTGCGACGAGCCAAACCACAGAAGCAATCAGAGTGAATATAGATACAATTAAATTCAAATGCCAATCTGTAATGATCGACCAAGTCCTTAACAAAATGGCGAGCAATAAGAACGCGCACCATGTCGAAAAGAGCAATAACGTTTTGGTCCTGTGCGCTACATGACATAAAAGACTGTTCAAAATGACAATGATAAAGAATAAAGCTACAATGGGTATTGTTTGATAAATGTGTCCGACACCGGCATATGTTAGCATAGTGTAACTAAAGATCATCGTCCATGCCAACATGGCCCAGAGAACGGCTTGACACCTAAACATATTGAATAGAAATATGTGCATTAAATAGATAATATTTATAAGTACATGCTGATTGGTGGCGGAGTTGGAGTGAATACTTGAGCGTGATTATTAAATGTTTTCATGCCTTCTTCGACATCTTGTAGAGTCAGTTGTGCCGAGCAAGTATTGGGAAACTCTCTTATGACAGCGGCTTGCTTGCTGTGGAATATCAATTGCTTTGTGGATCCTCCGCCGCTCTTTAAGCGTTTCGTATTTCGTGCGAAAAAGTCGCGGAGCTGATCCTTGTCTTGCTTTGCAAATTTCCACTTGGTCGCCCTCAACTGCTTCGTGAAAATGGATTCGAGCAGATCAGCGGGTGGTGTTTGGAATCTATATACATATCCGAATCTTCTCTCGAGACCGGCATTAAATGTGAAAAGTTGTTTCATATCATCTTCATAGCCTGCCATAATAAAAATCACTTGCTTGTCTTGATTGGACATGGCTTCGACAATTTCTGTCAAAACCTCTCTGCCATACATATCGTCGCCATCTTTTGCAGAAATAATCGAATATGCCTCATCTATGAAAATGACGCCACCTTTGCAAGATTCAATGAGTTTCTTGGCTTTGGCGACGGAATGGCCCTGGTATTTTCCAACCCAATCAGATCTCTTGGTTATCTTGAATCTTCTCTTGTCAATAATTCCCAGGGCATCCCACACGTCAACCAATAGACTTGCAAATGTCGTTTTGCCTGTGCCAGGCTTTCCCAAGAGCAGAGTGTGAATAAAATGTCCTTGCAAGAGCTTCATCTTTTCGCGACATTTAACTACGAAAGGCGGGTCCTCCTCTTCATGTTCTGAATCCGAACCATGATCTTGCGCATGTTGCAGGGAACTTGTAAGCAGAGCTATGAGCGCAAATTTAGCATCGTCAGATGGTTCATAATCTGGATCTAATGAGCTATCATAACCTTCTGATAACGTACGCTTGCGTTTTGACGACCTAGACTTTGAGTTTCTTTTCCGCTTTGATCTTCGAAGAGGTTTTAGCTGAGAATATTGTGAAATGAAAAATAAGACCATTTTGGCAACGGTTTCCTTTATATCTTCGTGTCCGACAAATTCTGATAGTGCTTTTAGTGCAGGAACTAGCTTGGGGAACTTTTTACTGTTTGTTGCCATGTAGGACTTTAGCTTTTTAAATTCGGCCATGTTCATCTCTGTGATGTTGTATAAATATTTGACATTGGAAAATCCACATATTCCATATCAACGACAACAACTATTTTACACTTTCGAAACGTCTAACATAAAATATTGTTCTGATTCACTTTTACATTCTTTTTACTAGTCATATGTTATTTAAAAATCTTCTTCTAAAGAGAACGCGTTATCAATGGAAGTGTTTCCTACTCCTGCCATGGTGTATTCAGCCACACGCTTCTCAAAAAAGTTCGTTTTGCCGTCCAAAGAGATCATTTCCATAAATGCAAAAGGTTGTGGCGCATTCCAAATGGCTGGATGGTCTCCTTTTAGCATTGTCAGTAGTCTATCTGCGCAATATTTGACATAGTTTACCATGTCCTCCGTGCCTAGCCCAACTAAGTTTTGTGGCAATGCAGCTCTCACGAACGCTTCTTCAATTTTCACGGCTTCTGTTAAGATAATTGCAGCTCTTTGGGGGCTTATTCCTTGGCCTTTTTCGAAGGCAAGATTGAGCATCTCAACTCCAAATTTGGCATGCAAAGACTCGTCTCTTTGAATGAGTTCGTTAGAGAATGTGAGGCCTTTGCATTTGTCTTTGGTTCTCAGCCAATAAAGACTTGCAAACGACGCTGCAAAAAGGACGCCTTCGAATATGCAAAAGGCCCATAGTCTCTCAACAAATGGTCTTTGCTGGTTCATGTATTCGAGAGCAAAGTCACCTTTGGCCTTGATCGTAGGTTCCTCTGCAACAGCGTTGCAGAGTGCTTCCTTCCTATCAGGCGGAGCGAATTTTTCGAGGGCAGTTCCGTATGTCTCGGAGTGTATTGTTTCAATATATGATTGAAGCGTGTAGAAAGCCCTACATTCCGCAATGGTAACTTCGCCAATGAATTGTTCCATGAGATTGTCGATCACGAGCATATCTGAGGAGGCGAAAAATGCAATGATGCGCAGCAGAAATTCTTGGGCCTTTAAGTCAAGTGATTTCCAGTCCGCAAGATCACCAGCCCAATCGATCTCTTCCGTTGTCCAGAGAACCGA
>VMHT01030556.1_pt1 | contig 20068 bp, 18 predicted proteins | sample 4693611 | NCBI WGS metagenome assembly VMHT01 (sample SAMN12280063, study PRJNA550983) | marine metagenome | isolation source: seawater sampled from same location over 5 years 0.02-0.2 micron viral filtrate | place: USA: collected off the coast of southern California halfway between the port... ...
AGGGTAGGGGCACCCGTCCCGATCGGCCTATGGGCCGGTCTAAAAGGTCTAAAAAAGCCATTCAGGGGCATTGAGCCATGAGCGCAAATAGTTTCACGAAAACCTTTAAACGTTTTGCCATCGCGGTGCCGGTGAGCCTTGTTTTGGCGAGCGGCGCTGCCCTGCCGCGGCAGGCCTCGGCGGAAACATTGGCCGACGCGCTGGTGGGGGCCTATGAGCATTCAGGTCTGCTTAACCAGAACCGCGCGCTCCTGCGCGCCGCCGATGAGGATGTGGCCACGGCGAAGTCGACGCTGAAACCTGTGCTACAGTGGGCGGCGGGGCTTACACAAAGCTTCGGCACCACGCGCAGCTCTTCGCTGCTGCCGGCGCCGCCGACGGAAAGTCTCAAGGCGTCGATCAGCTTGATCGGTGAGCTGTTGCTCTATGATTTCGGCGCGAGCGCCTATCGGGTGGAGGCCGCGAAAGAAACCGTGCTGGCCACCCGTCAGGCCTTGGTGAACCTAGAGCAGCAGGTGCTTCTGCGCGCGGTTGCGGCCTATATGGGCGTGATCGAAGCCTCGGAAACGGTCGAGTTGCGCAACAACAACTTGCGGCTGCTGACCCAAGAACTGCGCGCCGCGCGGGATCGTTTCGACGTGGGCGAGGTTACCCGCACCGATGTGGCCTTGGCCGAAGCGCAGCTTGCCGATGCCCGCAGCGGGCTGGCCGGGGCCGAAGGCACGCTGCTGCGTGCGGTCGAGGAATATCGCAACGCGGTGGGCCGTGCGCCGGGCAACCTCAGCCAACCGCCGAGCCTGCCGAATATCGGCGGTGATCTCGCGTCGGCCAAGGCCTTGGCCGTGCGCACCCACCCGTCGATCATCGCCGCACAGCATCAGGTGGCGGCTGCCGATCTTGGCGTCGAAGCCAACGAGGCGGCCATGGCCCCTCGGATTACGCTGAACGGCCAATATGGCCTGAACGAGACCTTCGACAGTGAGGCCTATACCCGCAGCGGCAGCGTCGGGGTGCAGGTTGGGCAGACCATCTATCAGGGCGGGGCGTTGTCCTCGGCCGTGCGCAGTTCGATGGCGCAGCGTGACGCACAGCGTGCGAACCTGCATGTGGTGCGCCAAGACGTCGAGCAGGAAGTGGGCAATGCCTATGCGGCTCTGGCCTCGGCACGGGCGCAGTTGGAAGCCTCCGACCGGCAGATCCGAGCGGCGCGTATCGCTTTCCGCGGCATCCGCGAAGAAGCCACCCTCGGCGCGCGCACCACATTGGATGTGCTGGATGCCGAACAATCGCTGCTGGATGCGGAATCGACCCGCGTGTCGGCCCGCGCCAACCTCTATGTGGCGGCCTATTCCGTGCTGGCGGCCACGGGCCGTCTGACCGCGCAGGACTTAAAGCTGCCGGTGCAGATCTATGACGCGGGGGGCTATTACAACCTTGTTAAGGACGCCCCTGCTAAATACTCCAAAGAGGGCCAAGCGCTGGATCGCGTGCTGCGCGCGTTGCAAAAAGACTGACATTCCGCACGGTCGTTTGGCATTTTGCACCGCCCCATTGTGAGAATCCTCCCGCGCGGTTAAGCTATCCGCGAGGCAAGAGTGGTAGAGAAATATGTCCGAACCCGTCACAAATGCGGAGGTGGAAGACGTGCTGTCGTCGATTCGCCGATTGGTGTCTGAAGACAAGCGTCCCCTGCAAACGTCCAGCCCTGCGTCGGTGCCCAGCCCCGTTGAGGCGCCCGGTCCTGTAACCGACGCCGAGGCTCAGGCTGCTGCCCCCCAGCAGCAGGACGAGGGGGCAGAGTTCAAAAGCATGCGCTCGACCGCGGCGGATAAGATCACGTCGGAGGACTTCACCCCGAATCTGTCGCTGCGTGCCACCACTGCCAGCCCAGCACGCCCTGATTCCGATGATGAGACCAGCGAGCTGCCCAAGACCACGCCGCAGCCGCTGAGCCTTACCCAAGCCATGCAGACCGAAGAGGATGACAGTGCCGACGAGACAGAGCGTCCCTTCGTTTCCGGCCGCCATCCTGCCACCCCCCCAGCCGACAAAACGCTAAGCGCGTCGAGCGACCGTTTGGTGCTGACCCCGGCGCTCAGGGTGGCCACCTCGGACGGCAAAGACCGCCCGCAGCCCGCCGCCGTTGACCCCGCCAAGGTCTCGCCTTTGGACTATGACATGCTGCATGACGATCCCAGTGATCTGCATGCCGAAGACTACGGCACCCCCGCTTCAGAGCCCGTTTCAGACGCCGCGGCGGAGGTTGAGGCCAAGGCCCGGACCGTCTCCGAGGCGGTGGCCAAGGCCACGGGCGCAAACCGCAGTGACAAGCTGGCCGCGTTGGAGACAGCCATCGGCAAGATCTCTGACGATTGGGACCCCGACGCCCCCGGCGACAACGACTATTCCGGTACAGAGCCCCCGGCGATGGAGTGGAAAGACGATGCGGAGCTAGAGGCGCCAGAGGCACCGATCGCCGACACGGCAACGGTAGAGGCCGAAAAACCGGCCCCGCACCGCCCGCAGCCCTCGACACCGCAGGTCGAAGAACAGGTGCGCCGTTTTGCCGATAGCGGCCCGCGTGTCGCCGATCCGGCGGCGACCGCACCGGAATTCGGCTATACCGTCTCTGCGCAAGACGAAGGCGTGGCGGGCGATGACCAGTTCCTTGACGAAGAGGCGCTGCGCGATCTGGTGACAGAGATCGTCCGCGCCGAGTTGCAAGGCGCTTTGGGCGAACGGATCACCCGCAATGTGCGCAAACTGGTGCGCCGCGAGATCCACCGCGCCCTCACGGCACAAGACCTCGAATAGGCCAAGGGGCGGCACCTGCTGGCCATCCCCTGACAAGATGACGCTGCGCGACCCGCCGCGCGCGGCCTTGCGCGATATGCGCCGCCGTTTACATTAAGGCCAACAGGGCGGAAGGATCACCGATGGAATTGACGGTTAACGGCACGGTCCACGAAGTGGACGTGGAAGACGACATGCCGCTCCTGTGGGTCTTGCGCGACGAGTTGGGAATCACCGGGCCGAAATACGGCTGCGGCATTGCGCAATGCGGTGCTTGCACCGTGCACGTCGACGGGCTGGCCGTGCGGTCTTGCCAATTGCGGGCGGCGGATGTGAATGGCAATGTCACCACCATCGAAGGCTTGGGCACGCCGGAAGCGCTGCATGTGGTGCAGGCGGCATGGGTCGAGCATCAAGTGGCGCAATGCGGCTACTGCCAATCGGGGCAAATCATGCAAGCAGCCTCGTTGCTTGAGTTGAACCCCGAGCCGACGGACGATCAGATCGACGCCGCGATGAGCGGCAACCTCTGCCGCTGCGGCACCTATCCGCGCATCCGCGCTGCGGTCCACAGCGCCGCCGCGCGTTTGCGGGGGGCCTGAATATGTCGCGCCTGCGCATCATCACCCGCCGTAGTTTTATCGTCGGCTCTGCGGCTATTGCCGGGGGCGTCGCCTTTGGCACCTATCTTTATAAACGTGACCTGAAAAACCCGCTGCTTGACGGGCTGGCCCCCGGCGCGGCGGCGATCACACCCTACGTCAAAATCGACGCAAGCGGTGTCACCTTGATCACCCCGCGCGTCGATGTGGGGCAGGGGGCATATTCTATCCAAGCTCATATGATCGCTGAAGAATTGGACGTCGATCTTGATGCGGTTCAGATCACGCCCGGCCCTCCTTCGCCGGTCTATTACAATGGCGTGGTCGGGGTTGAAGCGATGCCGATTGCCGCGACCTCAGAGACGCTGCTCGCACGGACCGGGCGCGGGGCGTCGGATGTGGCGGGGAAACTGCTGGGCCTGCAACTGACCGGCGGCAGTTCTACCGTGCCGGATATGTATGACCGCTTGCGCATGGCCGGGGCTGTGGCACGTGAAACGCTGCTGGCCGCCGCGGTGGCGCAGACAGGTCTGGAGCGGAGCCAGCTTAAGACCGAAGCGGGCGCCGTGGTGCTGCCCGATGGGATGCGCTTGGCCTATCAAGACCTCGCCGCCGCAGCAGCAGAGATTGATCCGGTGACCGAGGTCGTGCTGCGCGATCCCAGCGACTGGCGGCATTTGGGCAAGGCGCAAATGCGCACCGATATCGTGCCGAAATCCACCGGCACCCAGACCTATGGCATCGACATGGCGATGGAAGGGATGCTCCACGCCACGACCCGCACCAACCCGGCGCAGGGCGGAAAGATCATGGGATTTGATGCGGGCCACGCCGAAAAGATGCGCGGTGTGAAGGCGGTGTTGCCGATCACCGGCGGCGTCGCGGTGGTTGCAGACAATACATGGCGGGCCTTTCAAGCCGCGCAGGCGGTGGAATGCGATTGGGGGCCGTCGCCCTATACCGGCGATACGGCGGAGCAGTTCAGAGCGGTCGCGGCCTCCTTTACCGAAGACCGCCAAGACAGCCGGTTCCGCGATGACGGCGACATGTCCGCCGCCCTTTCCGACGGCGATGTGCTGGAGGCCGAGTACCGCATTCCCTACCTCGCCCACGCCCCGCTGGAGCCGATGAGCGTCGTGGTGAAGCTTGAGAAGGGCCGCGTCGACATTTGGACCGGCACGCAGATTCCGCGTTTCATGCAGGCCAATGTCGCCGCGCTGACCGGGATCGACGCCGAGAACGTGCATATCCATGTGCTGATGTCGGGCGGCAGTTTCGGGCGGCGGCTGGAGGATGACTATACTCTGCGTGCCGTCGAAGTGGCGCAGCAGATGCCGGGCACACCGATCAAGATGGTCTGGTCGCGCGAAGAGGATTTCACCCATGACTTCCCCCGCCCGCTGGCCATGGCGCGGGCGCGTGGCAAAGTCACAGACGGGCAGATCGCGGCCTATGATCTGGCCATCGCCGCACCCTCGACGGCGGAATCGCAGATGGCGCGGCTGAACCAGCCGGTTTTCGGCCCCGACATCGCCATCGTGGCGGGGGCGTGGGATCAGCCGTTTGCGATCCCCGACTACCGTGTCACCGGCCACCGGGTGCCCGCGATGGTGCCGGTGAGTTCGTGGCGCTCGGTCGGGGCGTCGGGCAACGGCTTCCTGCACGAGAGCTTCATGGATGAGATGTGCCATGCGGCGGGTGTCGATCCTTTGGAGGAAAGGTTGCGGCTATGCACCCATGCGCCATCGCGCGGGGTGTTGGAGGCCGTGGGCGAGATGGCGGACTGGGGCGCAGACCTTGGGCCGGGGCGGGGCCGGGGGCTGGCATTTTGCCTGTCCTTCGGCGTGCCGGTGGCCGAGGTGGTCGAGGTCAGCCAGACCGATGCGGGCCTCAAGATCGACCGCGTTTTCGTTGCCGCCGAAGTGGGCCACGTATTGGACCCGGTGAACTTTGAGGCGCAGCTTTCCGGGGCGGTGATCTGGGGTTTGGGCCATGCGATGAACTGCGAGCTTACCTATCGCGACGGGGTGCCACAGCAGGACAACTATCACCTCTACGAAGGGCTGCGGCTGTATCAGACGCCGAAGATCAAGGTGCGCGGGCTAGAGAATGGCGGCAAACTGCGCGGCATCGGTGAGCCGGGCGTGCCGCCCGCCGCCCCGGCGCTGGCCAATGCGATCTTTGCCGCCACGGGTCAGCGTATCCGTGAACTCCCCCTCTCCAAATCCGTGGATTTCGCATGAAATACCTCTCCATCTGTGCCGCGCTGATGCTGGCCGCCCCTGCAACCGCGCAGGACGATCCCAATCGCGTCGAGGGGCTGGCGGCTTGGGACCGGATCTTTACCGTCACCTCGCACCCGCGCTGCACCAACTGCCATGTAGGCGAAGAGGATCAGCCGATGTGGCAGGCATTGGGCTATGGGCCGGACGCGGTGCACGGCATGAACGTGCGCGCGGGCGAGAGCCGGATCGGAGCCGAAAGCATTCCCTGCGACGCCTGTCACGTCACCTCTGCCGCCGCCAATACCGTGCCCCACGCCCCGCCGCATATCGACGATGCATGGCGGCTGCCTCCGGTGGAATTGGCGTGGCTCGGCAAGACCTCGGCAGAGGTCTGCATCCAGTTGCGCGACCCTGAAACCAACGACGGGCATGATATCGCCTCACTGGTCGACCACCTGCAAAACTCGGCCTTTGTGAACTGGGGTTTCGCCCCCGGTGCGGGGCGGTCGGTGCCCGAAGGATCGCTTGATGCGCTGGTGCATGATGTGACGGTCTGGGGCGCTGCGGGCACCCCCTGCGAAGGGGATTGAGGGTCAATCGCTCATCGCGCGGGCCAGTCTGCGAATGCGCAGGGCGCGGTTCAACTCCCCGCCAAAGATCAGCACCAGTGCGGCGAGATACATGAAATACAGCGCCGCGATGATCCCCGCCATGCCCGCGTAGTAGCTGGCATAGGTGCCAAAGCTGCGCAGGTAGGACGAAAAGAGCACGGCAAGCAGGGTCCATGCAACGGCGGTTGCCACCACCCCGGGCCAGATGTTGTTAAACTTGGTGCGCCGGGCAGGCAGGATCACATGGGCGGCAAATAGCGCGACCAGCAGGATCGTCGCCGAGACCGGGAAGCGCACAAGGCCGACGGTCACCGAACGCGGATCGAAGCCCGGCATCAGCATATGCAGCCAAGACCCGGCACGCGGGGCCAGCACCAAAAGGTATCCCACGATCACAAGGATCAGGCTCGCCAGCAGCACCATGGCCACCTGCACCGCATAGATCGTGAAGACCGAGCGCGTCTCGCGCAGCCCATAGGCGCGGTTCAGGCCGATGCGGACCCCATCGACCCCGCCCACGGCGAACCAGACGGTCAGCAAGATACCCACGCTCAGCAAATCGCCGCGCGGCACGGTCATGACCTTTTCCACCTCTGACACGATGGGTTCGATCAGGGCAGGGGGGACGATGGCGATCAGGAAATGGATCAGATCATCGGCCATCGACCGGTCACCGACAAAGGCGGTGAGCGAACTGGTGAAGATCAGGAACGGGAAAATCGCCAGCAGCGCGCGAAAGGCAACGTTTCCGGCCATACCAAAGGCATCATCGCTCCACAGGCGCAGCACCGCTTCGTGCAAAACTGCGCGCGCGACCCGCAGCCCGGTGCCGTGAAACAGGTCCTCGGGGTTCTCGCTGAGAACACCGTGGGTCAACACGACTTCGCGCTTTTGGTCCTGAGCCGATCTGGCGTCCATGCCAATGCCTCGTTTTCATCCCATGAGGCTAAGCTAGTGCCCGATGGCCCGGGCTGCCACCTTGATGACGGGCCACTGGCAAGAGCAGGCTCATGCGATTGATCTTGCCAAAGGGTGATCGCTCCACTTGACGCTCGCAGAGCGATAAAATAGGAGGGAGGCCGTAGCGCGGGCGTTGTGTAATGGTAAGACCTCAGCCTTCCAAGCTGATGATGCGGGTTCGATTCCCGCCGCCCGCTCCACTCTTTCCCCAAACCTGTTTTGACCGCCGCCACTGCGCGGGATAGTTGCGCCTGCTGCGCGCAACAGGGGCGGCAGATTGTCCTTATGACGGCGGTCCTGCTTGACCCTGCCCAGCCCCCGCGCCATGACCGATGTGGAAAGACAAAGGAAAGCCCATGGCCCGCACCCCAGCCCCCGCACAGTCCGCCAAAGATGAACGCGAAAAGTCGCGGCGGATCGGCGCTCTGGCGGCGTTGATGCCCTTCATGGCCCCTTACCGCGTGCTCATGGCGGCCGCAGGTGCGGCGCTGGTGCTGACCGCGATGATCTCACTGACGCTGCCCTTGGCGGTGCGCCGGGTGATCGACAATTTCGGCACCGGGGAGAGCGAATTGCTCGACCTTTATTTCGTTGCCGCCCTGCTGATCGCGGCGCTGCTCGCCGTGGGCACCGGGCTGCGCTATGCGCTGGTGACGCGCTTGGGCGAACGGGTGGTGACCGATATCCGGCGCGCCGTTTTTGACCGCGTGGTGGGCATGAGCCCCTCGTTCTATGAGCGCATCATGACCGGGGAAGTGCTGAGCCGGATCACGACCGACACGACGCTGATCCTGTCGGTGATCGGCTCTTCTGTCTCAATCGCACTGCGGAACCTGTTGATCTTTGTCGGGGGCTTGGGGCTGATGCTGCTGACTTCGGCCAAGCTCACCGGGCTTGTGCTGCTGATCGTGCCTGCGGTGGTGATCCCGATCCTGACGCTGGGCCGCCGCCTGCGGGTGCTGAGCCGAGAGAACCAAGACTGGATCGCGGCGAGTTCGGGCAACGCCTCTGAAACGCTGGGCGCGGTGCAAACGGTGCAGGCTTTCACCCATGAGGCCGCAAGCCGGGGCCAATTCGCGCAGATGACCGAAGCCTCTTTCGACGCCGCGCAGCGCCGGATCAAGACCCGCGCCGCGATGACGATGATCGTGATTTTTCTGGTCTTCGCGGGCGTGGTGGGCGTGCTGTGGATCGGCGCGCGGGATGTGCGCGCCGATGTAATGAGCGCGGGCGCGCTGGTGCAATTTGTGATCTATGCGGTCATGGTTGCGGGCGCGGTCGCCGCCCTGTCCGAGATCTGGGGCGAGTTGCAGCGCGCAGCGGGTGCCACGGAACGGCTGGTTGATCTGCTCCAGACCGAGGACACGGTGCAAGACCCGTCGCCCGAGGCGCAGACCACCCTGCCGCAGCCCGTGGCGGGCAAGATCGCCTTTGAGAACGTGCAATTCACCTATCCCGCCCGGCCCGATGTGGCGGCGTTGGATGGCATCGATCTCGAGATCAATCCGGGTGAGACGGTGGCCTTTGTCGGCCCCTCGGGCGCGGGGAAGACGACGATCATTCAGATGATCCTGCGCTTTTATGACCCGCAGTCGGGGCGGATCACGCTGGATGGTGTGGACCTGCGCGATGTGGCGCGGGATCATTTCCGCCGTGCTGTTGCGCTGGTGCCGCAAGACCCGGTGATCTTTGCCGCCACGGCGGCCGAGAATATCCGCTTTGGACAGCCCGATGCCAGTGACGCAGAGGTTGAGGAGGCCGCCCGCGCCGCCGCCGCGCATGATTTCATCACCGCATTGCCCGACGGCTATGACAGCTATCTAGGCGAACGTGGCGTGATGCTGTCTGGCGGGCAGAAACAGCGCATCGCCATCGCCCGTGCCATCCTGCGCGACGCGCCGGTTCTGTTGCTGGATGAGGCGACCTCTGCGCTGGATTCGGAAAGCGAAGGGCTGGTGCAGGCTGCTGTGGACCGTCTGAGTGCCGACCGCACCACGTTGATCGTGGCGCACCGTCTGGCCACGGTGAAAAAGGCCGACCGCATCGTGGTGATGGAGGCGGGGCGCATCGCCGCCATCGGCACCCACGAGGAACTGGTGGCCAGCGACGGGCTATATGCGCGTCTGGCGCGGCTGCAATTCACCGATGGGGCCGTCGCCGCAGCCTAAGGCAAGCTTGAACCACGCAACCCCGGCGTTACGTCACCCTAGTGTGACGTTGCGTTTGTTGCCGCCGATTGCTTGCGAAACGGCGCGTTTCACCGCAATCTGGCGCGAGGAGAATAAGCCGGAACACCGGCATAGGGGAGGAGACACCATGACATTCGCCGGGATCGAAGACCGCAATGCCATCGCGGCGGAAATGCCGTGGGAAGACCGCGACGTGGCCAAGACGCTCTACGGAATGCTGAGCAATACGACCGCGAAATTCCCCAACCACAATGCCGTCAGCTATCAGATATTCTCAGGCCCCAAAGACAAGGCCGAAACGCTGAGCTGGCAAGAGTTGCATGGCCGTGTGACGCAGGCCGCGAACCTGTTCCGCAGCCTGGGCGTGGGCGAGAAAGACGTGGTGGCCTATGTGCTGCCGAACTGTAACGAGACGACGATCACCCTGCTGGGCGGCGCCGTGGCCGGGATCGTCAGCCCGATCAACCCGTTGCTGGATGCCGAACAGATCGGCGCGATCCTGCGCGAGGTCGGCGCATCGGTCGTCGTTACCCTGCGGCCTTTCCCCAAAACGGATGTGGCCCAAAAGACCGCCGAGGCGGTGCGCCTTGCGCCCAAGGTGCATACGGTGCTCGAAGTTGATCTGGTCCGCTATTTGACCCCACCGAAAAGCTGGATCGTCCCGCTGGTGCGGCCCAAGGGGATGGTGAACAATCAGGCGAAATACCTCAACTTTAACGCCGAGATCGCCAAGCAGAACACTTCGCTCAACTTTGAGGATGTGCAAGAAGACCGCGTTGCCTGCTATTTCCACACCGGCGGCACCACCGGGATGCCCAAAGTCGCGCAGCACAAGTATTCCGGGCTGATCTACAACGGTTGGCTGGGCCATCGCCTGCTGTTCAGCGAGCAGGACAATATCATGTGTCCGCTGCCGCTGTTCCACGTCTTTGCCTGCCACGTCATCTTGATGGCCGCCGTGTCTTCGGGCGCGCATGTGGTCTTTCCGACGCCGCAGGGCTATCGTGGGGACGGGGTCTTTGACAACTTCTGGAAGCTGGTCGAGCGGTGGAAGATCACCTTTATCATCACCGTGCCCACGGCAATTTCGGCCAAGATGCAGCGCCCGATCGATGCGGATGTCAGCACCGTAAAGACCGCCTTCTCCGGCTCGGCCCCGCTGCCGCTGGAACTCTTCCGCCGCTTTGAAAAGGCCACAGGGGTCACGCTGGTCGAAGGCTACGGCCTAACCGAGGCGACCTGCCTTGTGTCCTGTAACCCGACGGATGGCCCCAAAAAGGTCGGCTCCATCGGCATCGCATTCCCCTATTCGGATGTGCGGATCATCAAGGGCACGGCAGACGGGCCAATTGACGCGGAAACGGATGAGATCGGCGAAATCTGCGTGTCGAACCCCGGTGTCTTTGCGGGCCATACCTATGTCGAAGAAGACAAGAACAAAGACCTCTTCTACCACGGCAAATACCTGCGCACTGGCGATCTGGGCCGTATTGACGCAGATGGCTACATCTGGATCACGGGCCGTGCCAAAGACCTGATCATTCGCGGCGGTCACAACATCGACCCCGCCGAGATCGAAGAGGCGCTGCTGGGCCATGAGGCCGTCGCTTTTGCCGGGGCCATCGGCCAGCCCGACCCCCATGCGGGCGAGGTGCCCTGTGCCTTCGTCGAACTGGTGGAGGGCGCCAAGGTCACCGAAGAGGAACTGCTCGCCTTTGCGCGCGAGCATGTCGCCGAACGGGCCGCCCAGCCAAAGCACCTCAAGATCATGGATGAGTTGCCCAAGACCGCCGTTGGCAAGATCTTTAAGCCCGACCTGCGCAAGGATGCGATCACGCGGGTCTATAATGGCAGCCTTGAGAAGGCGGGCTGTGCCGCGCGGGTGACCGACGTGATAGACGACAAAAAGCGGGGGTTGGTGGCTCAGGTCACTATGCACGACGCCACGCATGACGACGTATCGAAAGTGCTCAGCGTCTATACGCGCCCTTGGGAGCCTGTGAGCTAAACGACTCAGACGGGTAGGGCGGCCTAGATCGCCCCCATTCCCCAAATTCCCCGATTGCAGCCCCGCTGCGTTGCGCCGATGCACATTTCCTGTGTATCGGCGCAAAAATTTTAAGCTGTTTACCTGTAGTTAGCCCCCGGCCTTTCGCGACAGGCATAGCGCCTATGCAAATTCTGCGGGTTCAAAACGGGGTCAGAGCGTACTACTTCTGCATTGCAGCATTGATAATGCACTTGCAGCATTCTGAAAGGAGTTGCGCTTATGACGATGGCAATCTCACGTGGCACCACCCTGAGCTCCGCGCTCGATGGGCTTCATCACACCTATGACGGCATGCGCCGTCGTGTGGCCCAGATCAAGGCCCGGTGCGCAGCTTACAACCGAACTTTCACAGAACTTAACGTACTGAGTGATCGCGAACTGTCGGACATCGGCATCGCGCGGTACGACATCCGGCGTGTTGCGTCGGAAGAACTTTCGAAGGAACAGACCTATGAAGTATGACAACACCCTATCCGCCCCTCACGGTTTCTCCCTGCGTGACGCGACCGCTCCGGTATTCGGTGCGCTTGGCACCGCTGCTAGCAAAGTCGGCACCCTGCTGGCGCGTGGCGTCACCCAAATGCAGGTTTCGCGTATGCAGTCCGTCCTCAACAGCATGAGCGACGCACAGCTTGAGCGCGCGGGCATCGACCGCAACCAGATCCCGCAGCACGCCCAAGCGCTGGTGACAGAAGAATACGACGGTCTGTAAGCCGCAGCGCTTATGACCTTTAGCAATCAATGTCGCGCCCTGCGCGCTGCATTGTCAGGTGCCGGACCCCGCTCCTCCTTCCCGGGTTGATCTGACACCGCATATTAACGGTCCTCCTCCTCCCGGACCCGTTATACCGACCGGCAAGCTTACCTCCTCCCAAGCTTGCCGGTCCATGCTTTCTGCCGCAATATCAAGGCGCTGCGCTGTCGAGCCAGAGGGTCACCGGCCCATCGTTGACCAGTGCCACGGCCATATCCGCGCCGAACCGCCCGGTCTGCACAGGGATGTCGAGCCCGGCGAGACTGCGGGCGAAATGGGTGTAGAGCGCCTCGGCCATCTCGGGCTTTGCCGCGCCGGAAAAGCCGGGGCGTTTGCCGCGCGAGGTATCGGCGGCGAGGGTGAATTGGCTCACCGCCAAGGCCGCGCCGCCGGTTTGCGCAAGGCTCAGGTTCATCTTGCCGCCTTCATCCTTGAACAGCCGGAGTTTAGAGATTTTCAGGGCGAGTTTCTCGGCGGTTTCTTCGGTGTCTTCGGGCATGGCACAAACAAGGATCAGCAGGCCGGGGCCGATCTCTCCGATAACCTCACCCTCGACCGTGACCGACGCCTCGGTCACCCGTTGCAGCAATGCGCGCATGTCAGTCTTTCCAATCGATAATCTCTGAGGGGGCCGCCCGTTCGGTGCGAAAGCCATTGGCCGGATGCTTGGCATCGGCATAGCCGAATGAGATCGCGCAGAGCACCAGCCGATCCTCGGGCAGATCAAGCACCTCACGCACCAAAGGCGCATAGGCGGCGATGGCGGCCTGCGGGATGCTGGCCACGCCAAGCGCCGTCGCGGCGAGGGTGAAGGCCGTGACGAAGCCGCCGCAGTCCATCGCACCATAGGGGCCAAGCTCGCTCGGGGCGGTCACGATGGCCACATGCGGCGCGTCGAAAAGCGCGTAGTTGCGCAGCATCTGTGCCTTGCGCGCGTCGCGGTCGGATTTGGCGATGCCCACCGCGTCGTAGAGTTGGAAGCCACAGGTGCGGCGACGCTCGGCATAGGCGCCTGAATAGCCTGTGGGCCACGGCAGGTCCGGCTCCACCGGGGTATTTGCGCTTGCGGCCTCAAGCAGTGCGGCGCGAAAGGCGTCGGTGCCCGCGCCGCGCGTTACGGTCACCTGCCATGGCTGCGCATTGCACCATGAGGGCACGTGACGCGCGGCGCTGACGATCTGGGTGATGGTCTCCTCAGGCAGCGGGTCAGAGAGAAAGGCGCGACAGGAGTAGCGGGCCTGCAAGAGGTCGGTGAATTGGTCATAGGTCTGGGTCATTGCTGGGCCATGAAATAGCCGACGATGGCGGCGGCGATCAGCCCCAGCACCACGGCGAAGGTGATCTTGATCGCGGAATAGGGCCGTTCGCCCTGCACCTTGCCGGAGTGGCCATTCACCACAAAGCGATAGGTCTTGCCGCGGTATTTATACGCGGCCAGCCAGACCGGCAGCAGGATATGTTTAAAGGTCACATCGCTGATCTGCGTGTTGATGTCATGCACCCGCTGGCGGTCCCCGCCGATGTCGAATTTCACGTCCCGTTCAATCACCCGGTCCATATGGGCGCGGGCCTGAACAAAGCCTTCCTCCAGCGTGATGCCGTAAGCCTCGGCCCGGAAACCGGCGAGGTATTCCGGCGCATAGGGCTCCAGCGCCGAGAGGTCCCAAGGGTGCAGCGCATCGGTGTGTTTCTTGGGCAAAGAGCGCGAGGCAAGCACCAGCACATCGTCAAAGAACCGCGCAACCCGGCCCGATGCCGCCCGCCAACGGATTTTCGGCACCTGCTGCTGCACCCGTTTTCCATCGCGCATAACGGTGCGTGTGACGTAATAGACCGTGCCCCGCTCCCCGCGATAGCTGGAGGCGGTCTGTGCGTCATAGGTCCAGAACGGCACGTAAATACCCTGCATCCGGCGGCCCTTGCGGGCATATTGCTGCAGGCCATTGGGCGCGAACCAAAGACCGCCGAGCCAGTCTTTCATGGCATTGCGGGCGCTTTCTTCGGGCAGGGCAAAGGGCAGCACGGCGCGGGGTTTGATATGTCGGTTGGTGCCGGTGTCGATCACCACGGGCGTGGCGCAGAAGGGGCATTCGGCGGCGTGTTTGCCGGGCTCGAATTCCACCTGCGCCGCGCAATTGGGGCAGGTGGTGACGCGGGTCTCTTCCATTTCGGCAGCGGGCAGGGCGGATTGCAAGCCTGCGCGGAAATCTTGCTCGGCGATGGCATGGGCGTGGCGGCCCGTGCCGTCGATAGGCTCCACATTGCCGCAGTGATCGCAGATCAGCAGCGACTGCGCCGGATCAAAGCGCATGTCAGAGCCGCAGGTGTCACAGGGGAAACGGTGCTCTTCTAGCGGGGCGGCGGGGGGCAGATCGGTGGCGGACATAAGGGGTGCTTTGCAAGGTCAATCGCGGCGGTGCGGATGGGGGGGGCGCAGCCCTAGAGGGGGCCACGGGGGGCAGGCCGTCTGCGCGCAAAGGTGTTATCCCTCGCGCCAGCGTATCAGGCCGGGGGTGGCGGCGGTGGCATCACGGTAAAGAGCTGCGCCAGCTCGGCCACATCCTCGGCCCGCTGCCAACCATCTTGGCCCGGCGTCCAGACCAGAGCATCGCGCCCGAGGCTGCCTTCGGTCACTTTGCGGCCCATCGCGGCCTTGGAAAAGGGCCCGGAGGTCGCGCCATCTTTGGCGATATGCCAGACCTTCTCGACCGGCGGCGGAGGCGGCGGCACGGGGGCCGCAGCGGTGGGGGCAGGGCGCGCGCCCCAAGGGCCGGCCTGCGCGCTGGCGGCCTGCGCCATGCTCATGCCCAGACCCGCGCCGAGGCCGGTTTGCATCGCCGCCCCGCCCGCGCCATCGCGGCCAAGCGCCTCAGCCGCTTGGAACTGCATGTATTCGTTAAGGTTTCTGACCACGCCCATGGAGGTGCGTTTGTCCATCACCGCCTCTACCGCGGGCGGAAGGGAGATGTTCTCGATGTAGAGCTCGGGCATCGCCAGCCCGTATTCGGCGATCTGTGCGGCGATGTCTTTGCCGACCAATTGCCCCAATTCACGGGTGTTCGCAGCCATGTCGAGCACCGGAATGCCCGAACTTGCCAGTGTGCGCGAAAAGGCCTGCACGATGATGTTGCGGATTTGGTAAGAGATTTCATCCATGGTGAATTCACCATCGGTGCCGACGATCTCGGTCAGGAACTTTGCCGGGTCGCTCACGCGGACCGAGTAGGTGCCATAGGCGCGCAGGCGCACCGGGCCAAACTCAGGATCGCGGGCGATGATCGGGTTCTTGGTGCCCCATTTCAGATCGTTAAACCGGGTCGTGTTGACGAAGTAGATTTCAGATTTGAACGGGCTTTTGAAGCCATGATCCCAATGCTGAAGCGAGGTCATGATCGGCATGTTGTTGGTCTCAAGCATATAGAGACCGGGAGTGAAGACATCCGCCAACTGCCCCTCATGCACAAAGACCGCGGCTTGCCCCTCGCGCACAGTCAGCTTGGCGCCGTATTTGATCTCATGGCCTTCACGCTCAAACCGCCAAACCATGGTGTCGCGGGTGTCGTCGGTCCAGTGAATGACGTCGATGAACTGGCCGGAGAGGAAATCGAAAATGCCCATGGGAATGGTCCTTATTCTTTCGTCGTAAAGCTGCGTTACACCGGCCCGTCCGTCAACTCGCGTGCGATGATCCGGGTGATCGGGTTGACCTGCTCTGCTGTCATGCCGGGGCGCAGACGCTTGTCATAGAGCATCTTGAGCAGGAGTTCGTCGTGTTTGGTCAGCAAGGCGAATTCGTCGTCATCGTTAAAGATCGACGGGCGTGCGGCGGGGCTGTCATTGGCCAGACCCAAGCCTTGGGCCAGTTCTTCGTGGATGCACGACAGCCGCAGCAACCCGGGGTTTTCCGAGCGGATCACCGCCACGGCGGCGGTATAGACATTCGGGTGGTCGCCCGCGGCATAGGCGGCCACGGCGCAATAGGTGTCGCGGCGCATGTTGCGCATCGCACGGAGCGACGATGGGCTTACGCCCGCGACCTTTTCCGCAGCATGGGTCAAAGCATCGACCCGGTCATCTTCAGAAGCTACAACCACTATGAAATTAGGCGTGCCTGTCGTTGAGATCGGATGCCCCGTAACCCGGGCAAGGCGTCGCGCGAAAGCCTTGATGTTGGTGGTGTCAGAGCGGCGTTGCGACGGGGGGATGCTATCACCGAAGATGATCTGCATGTGCACAGGCCCTTCCCAGCGGCGCAGGGGACTGGCCCCACCGTGGCCGGAAAAATTGCCGTCATATTCGTTATAAAGGGCGATCTGCTCAAAGTTGCGGACCAGCATTTCGCTGGTAAAGGGCGTGTCATCACCGCCACCGTCTTGGCGCAGCAAATCCTGGTTCAACTGCGCCTTCTCAACTTGATGCAAATAGCTGCGCAGCATGGCGCTTTTTTGCGAAGTGGGTTTGGCCACCACAGCCGGAGAGGGGGGCTTTGCCACAGGGCGAGCCTGCGGCTTGGCGACCTGTTGCAAGACGGGCGCGGGTTCGGCGCAGGCCAGCAATAGCATGCTCAGCGCCAGCGCCCCCCCGGCGCGCAGTTTTCTGCGCAGACGTTCTTGCATTACCTGTTCCCCCACGTCGGTCTTAGCTTGGCACCGCATTGCCTGTGGTGTCGCCCAAGCCCGTTTCGCGGGCCTTAGCGGCGGCCAGCGTGTCGCGCAGACGGCCTTCCATTTCCTGCAACTCCTTCTCGGCATTGGCGCGTTTTGCCTTGCCTTCATCGGCGATCTGCAGGGATTCTTCGATGGTGCCGATCAGGTCTTCGTTGGCCTGTTTCACCGCTTCGATGTCGAAGACGCCGCGCTCCATTTCCTGACGGATCACCTTGTTGCTGTCACGCAGGTTCTTGGCGTTGGAGGTGAGCAATTCGTTGGTCAGGTCATTCGCCTCGCGCACCGCATTAGCCGCGTCACCGCTGCGCTGGATGGTCACGGCTTGGGCCAGTTGCGTTTCCCACAGCGGCACGGTGTTCACCAAGGTCGAGTTGATCTTGGTCACGAGGCTTTTGTCGTTCTCTTGCACCAGACGGATCGAAGGCAGGGATTGCATGGTGACCTGACGTGTCAGTTTCAGATCATGCACCCGACGCTCCAGATCATCGCGGGCGGCACGCAGGTCACGGAGTTCCTGCGCCCGCATCACCTGATCGTCTTCGTTCGCCTTATCCAGCGCGGTCTGTTTGGCGGGGATGGTCTTGTGATCCAGTTCAACAATCTTGGCCTCACCGGCCGAGATATAGAGCGCCAGTTCGTCGTAGAATTGCAGCGTCTTTTCATAAAGCAGGTCGAGCGATTTGATGTCTTTCAACAGCGTATGCTCATGCGCCAGCAGGTTGTCCGTGATCCGGTCGATCTGGCCTTGTACCTCTTCGAAACGCGCGGTGAATTTGGCGAATGGGGTGGCACGGCCCAGCAATTTTTCCCACCAGCTTTGTTTGCGCCGCACGTCCAGCTCAGAGACCGAGAAGCCGCGGATCGCGCTGACCATGGTGCGCAGGCTATCGCCCGCGGGGCCGACATCCTTGTTGCGCACATCGGCCAGCATGGATTGGCTGATCTCTTGCAACTCGGCCTGCGCGGCAGAGCCGAAGCTGACGATGGATTGCGTATCGGTCACGTCGATCTCGGCCATACGCTTTTGGATTTCCGCGCTCTGTGCGGCATCAGCTTTGGCCAATGGCACGATGGCCTTGGCATCCGCCGGTTCGGGCAAAACGGTTGCGTTCACTTCTTCCACCAACCCTTGCGATTGGGCAGCTTTTTCACGGAGGGCATCGGTCATCACTGATCTTCCTTGGTATTTGCAGGGGCGGGCTGTTCCAGTCGGACTCCCTCGCGGGAGAGGCGTTCACGCAGCACGTCGATTTCCACGTTCAGATCGCTGCGGTCGTCCAGCAGGGACTTCGCTGTGCGGGCGGCAAAGTTCTGATCCAGATCGTCGAGCAAAGCGAGGTAGTCGTCGCGGGCTTGCGCGTCTTGGTTGCGGGCATAGAGGTCGGCGAATTTCACCGTCGCATCATGCGCGCCGCGCAGATAGACGACAAGGTATTTGCGGGCGGCGGTCAGGTCGCGGGGGTCTTCTTCGACGGTGCGGATCAAATGGCGGGCGGTTTCTTGGAACTCGGCCAGCCGTGCTTCGGCGCGCCGGTCGCCTGCACGCAAGATCGCTTGGCTCATGCCCGAGAGCAGCTTTTCGGCCTCATCTACCACGCGGGCGACGCGGTCTTGCTGGAAGGTGTCGATCCCCTCCATGCCTTTGTTCTGAAAGGGATCAATGCCAAATGCCGCAAGGTGCAGGGCCGTGGCCGCGAGGCCGTAGAGCAGGGCTGCGATAAGGCTCGGGTCATTGCTGAATGCAGCAAGGGCCGCGCCAGCGCCCGCCAATACTGCGGCCAGAATTTTGCGCGGCAGGACCGGGCGGCGGGCAACTTTGCGTTCGTGGTACTCCGCCTCGGCCAGAAGGCCGTCGCGCAGTAGCCAGACGCCCGAGGCCAACAAAAACGCCCCGCCAAGGCCAAGGACCAGCGTGCCCGCGCCACCGATAAGCGAGGTTCCAGCCAGCAGGACCGGGGGCAGGAACATCAGGTTCACCCGCCCGCCCACAGGATCGACCCGCAGGCGGCGGGTCTTGCGCGGGGTGCTGCCGGGGGTGGCGTCCGTGTCGGGGCTATATTTGCCGCCAAAGCGCTGCGCCATGGATCAAAGCCCCCCGAGAAAACCGCTGGTCAGCCCAAGCAGCAAAACCAGCAACGCCCCAAAGGCGATTTTCTGAAAGGTCGTTGGCGCCATCATGTTTCCCCTCTCGCCGCCCCAGATCGGGCGCAGCGCCGTGCCGGCACTGTCAGCCGCGCGCCCCAAGAGCGAGGCCGCGCCGAGGATGATAACCACGAGCGCGGCCAAGGCCACCAAAAACATCACTATTCGCAACATATTGCCCTTTTCTGCCAGCGGTTTCGCGCTGATCTTGCCCTGCCGTTCTCTATTCAACGCACGCAGGTCAGCAGCGTTCCGGAAACGCGCAGGGCAACTTGGGGCAGTGCCGGTCAGCGGCGGGGTTTTGGCCCCCGGCCACCGGGCTTTGGCCCCGGTTTGCCGTCCGGCTTCGCATTGGGGCGCCCTGCGGGACGCGCCCCCGGTTTACCACTGGGCCTGCCTTGGGCTGCCTTGCCACGCGGTGCATTCTTCGCCTTGCCGCCACCACGGCGGGGCGGCGGTTCGTCATCTTCGCCGGGTTGTACGGGCAGACCGGGCTGGCCCGCGCCCCCAAAACCGCCGGGTTTGCGGCGTGGCGGGCGGCGCAGACCCGTGGGCTTTTTCACAGCGGTGCCGCTGGGGTCTTCCAACTCAAGGCCCAATTGATCGCGCACGACCTTGCGACGCAGTTCTTCCACCTCGCCGATCTTCAACTCGCCCAATTGGAACGGGCCGTAAGAGATCCGGATCAGCCGGTTAACGGTCAGGCCCACGGCCTCCATCGCGCGGCGAATCTCGCGGTTGCGGCCTTCGCGCAGGCCGATGGTCAACCAAGCATTCGCACCTTGTTGGCGGTCCAATGTCACGTCCATCGGCTGGAAATTTTCGCCCTCCACGGTGATGCCGCGGCGCAGAGGCTCCAGCATTTCATCCGTGGGGCGGCCATTCACCCGCGCGCGGTAGCGGCGCAGCCAGCCCGTGCTGGGCAGTTCCAGTTTGCGTTTCACGCCGCCATCGTTGGTCAGCAGCAAAAGCCCTTCGGAATTGAGGTCAAGCCGGCCTACGGTCATCACGCGGGGCATGTCCTCGGGCAGGGCATCAAAGATCGTCTCGCGGCCCTTCTCGTCAGAGTTTGTCG
>VMHT01118420.1_pt1 | contig 20066 bp, 22 predicted proteins | sample 4693611 | NCBI WGS metagenome assembly VMHT01 (sample SAMN12280063, study PRJNA550983) | marine metagenome | isolation source: seawater sampled from same location over 5 years 0.02-0.2 micron viral filtrate | place: USA: collected off the coast of southern California halfway between the port... ...
AAACGTGACGCATCCGGAATTTGGGTTTCCCCTGGCCATGATATTTGGCTCGAGGCGAAAGAATGCTCCGAATGCTCCGGAACCGGCGAGGTCGAGTTCGACGTTCCTCGCCCCCATAATTTCAACCGCGATGTTGGATATATCGACACCGAAACCGGAACTTGTGAAAATTGCGATGGCCTCGGTGCAGTTCAAAAGGATGATGATGATGAATGAACCGAGACAAAAAAGGGAACGCAAAAACTATTCCGCGCCGGTGGTCGCTTCCGGATTTTGGGTTGGCTTTGCCCTGTTGATGATTTTCTTTTGGGGTGAACCCGATCTCAAGGATGCTTTGATTGATTTCTTGATGAGAAACCAATATAATTGAGACTCCATGCAATACATGCCTGTATTGACACCCAAACTAAACCCCGCCCTCGTTGGTGGGGTTTTCTTTTACGACCTCGAGGGTGGGTTTCTTTTTGACGCTCTCGAGCAATTTCACAACCATGTCGAGGCGATCGGATTCCGGCAACCAAAACTCGGCAATGGTGGTGCCATTGGCCGTGATGCGAATTTCGCCGTTATTTCTCACCTCAACGTTGGTCATCCGATCATCGCGGCGAATGTTTTCGGCCCAACAATGCCATCGACAACCAAACCGTTTGCCGCTTGCCATTTTTCGACCGCTTGTTTTGTGACCAAACCGAAAATGCCATCGGCATCCTCACCAAGTTTTTCCTGGATTTGTTTCACTCGATCGCCGGTCGATCCAACTTTCAACAAAATCGGCGATGGTTTCATTGTGTAAGTTCCGCCCAGGATGTCCAACGCTCGATGATAGTGATGTTTGCGATCCGCCAGGCCAATTTTCCCGCCATTGATCTTGCGGGTGGCCTTTGTGATGTCATCCGACATTCCATTCAAACCGTTCACCTTCCAGAACCAACATGCGGCCTCGAGTGCGCCCTCTTTGGTGAATAGATATTCGAGGGTTCGCTCTACCGATCGACCAATCGAATCTGCGAATCCGGTGGTGTTGTTTCGACCGGTGAGTTGGATCGCCCCTTTTCCTCGGAACAACCACCCATCTCCGGATTCAATGTCGCCGTTGCCCATGCGATTAGCATAGACGACATTAGCAATGCGTTGAGGATCACGATGGAAATCATTCGCTTCCCTTCCGGCGTTCTTAAAATATTTCGGGAATACCGCATTCAAACCCTTCGCGCTGTAATTGAGATTTTCCTCGAGAACGCGAAAGTTGAGCGATTCATGGCCGCATTGGGCAAAGAACATCGCCATTCGATTTGGTGAATCGATTTCGTATTTTGGCAAGTATTTCTCAAACAACCCATGCCATTCCTCGAACTCTCGATTGCCCTCGATCAACTGTTTTGTTTGCTCCAATGTAAGATTCATTTTCCCACTCACTTTTTACCAAAGAACCTGGACACCGACCGGATGCCTACGCTTGCACTCACAACGGCTCCCAAGGCCACCTGATACCACTGCGGCATCACCTCGAGTGCGGCAAAACCATCGGCCACCACTTGCCGCCCCCAATCGCCGCAAAACGCCAGGATGAGCGGAATGGAAAACAACAACGTGATCCATTCATCTTTCCATGAATTTTGGGTTGCCTTGATCGCTTCCAAATCCCAATCGATTTCGCCGGTGAGTTGCTTTTTTTTGATTTCCGCCTCGGTGAGTTTGATGGCGGTTTTGGAATCGAGATAGGATTTCGCCAATCCGCCCAGGCTTCCCAGGATTTGCCCAATCATTGCATCGTTCCTTTATCTGATTTCATCGATGGTTTGTTGCCCATATTCGAGAACCCGAAAAATGCGCCCACCAACGCCGCAATCGATACAAAGTATATCGAGGCCATTGATCCGATGATTTCCGCCGCCTGGCTCAATCCCAAGGCCGCTGATAACAAAACCGCGAATGGATAGAGCAACATGCCCGACAATGCAAACCAGGCCATCCGGCGTTGACTGTCGCGTTTGAGGTCGGCATCGATCATTTCACGCCGACGATCCTCGAGTGCCAGTTTATCCCATTCATCTTGTTCGATGGTTCCATTGCCATTGAGATCGGCATTTTCAAATTCACTCATTTGCCCATTCCCCCTTTCATATCGAACATGCCCTCATGATCGCGGTTGATATATTTGAGTTCGTTTTCCAACAACGCGACCCGCTGTTGCAATGCAGTGATTGCGCCTATGGTTCGCGCGAGGTTGTCGTGATCTTCCCAAACATCCTCAAATTCCTCCCAAAGATATTCAATTTCCATGAACGCATCTTTGACATCACGTTTGAGGTTCACATTGTCCTCGATGGCCATTTTCGAACCAAGTTCGTTGACCGTCTTTTCCAGGCTTGAGATTGTTGCGGCCTGTTGAGAAACCCACCAGACACCGCCGGCAAGTTGAGCGGCCATCGCCACAACAAGTGCAATCGGTAATTTCAAATCATCCATTGGCATATCGCTCCGCGATTTTTCTGTCGCTTGTTATTATAACAACAAAACCATCCTCCGAATAGACCGCCCAACGCATCGGCCCGATTTGCATCATTTTCATTCACCAACGGCCCTGGCCTTTTCCGATTAACCACAACGTGAACGCCATTCCCGCAATGCCCAGGATGACAAGAACCCCGCCAACGACCCACTCGATGATTGTTTGTTTCTGTTGTTCGGCGGCGATCGCTTGCGCCCTGCGTTTCTTTCTGGCCTCGACCTCGAACTTGATGAAATCGTCTTTCAACCCTGGCCGGCCGTATAATTGCAACGCCGAAATCAACTCTTTTCGTTGAGTTCGCATCTTTTCGATGGCCATAAATTCTTCGAAATCGTTGGTATCCTTGCCGGCGAGTTTTGACCAAACCGAATTTTTCTTTCGATCACCTCGAGCCTTTAATTGTTCCTCGGCTCCGATCATGTCACCGATTTGATTGGCGCAAGACATGATATCACGACCCGCGTTGATCGTGGCTTTTACGGTTGCGAATGCGGCATTGAACGCGGCAAGTTCGGCGATCATTTTTTCACCCTTACAAATTTTGGACAAGCCGCGTCTGGATGAATTATAACACGATAAGGTTTTGAATAATACCGCCGAGAAATAGAATAAGGCGCGTAATAAATACACGCCTTATAGAAACCGAGGTTCCAGGATTGGCCGTATAAGACCAGGGACAATGCGAGTTCGATCAACCCATTTTCATGAATATTGATCCGAGCATGAGGATGATTGCACCGGCCACCGAGATCATGATGGTTTCGATGCGTTTGATCCGGATAATTGTCTCGCGCCACCGTTCATCAACTTGCGTTTCAACCCTGGTGACTCGAGGCTCCAAATCATCAATCCGCTTGTGTGCTTCCGTTGCCGTTCTCGCCATCGTCGTCCTCTTGGCTCATTACAGAGGCCACAAGAGCCTCTGAGAATGCTTTTTCCAACATCACGCCCTGATCCATGTCAAAACGTGCTTGTGCTTTTCTCTGCTTTGCTGCGCTGATCTGATCGACCATATAACGTTGTTCATCGGTGAGGTCTTTTTCGACATCAAATTCCCGATCATCGATTTTTATGGTTGCCGCCATTTTTCTTTCCTTTTTAGTTTACGCCCAAGGCGCGGTTTGAGTTCGTGTTGGTGGGTTTTTCTGCTTTGCAATGTTGCGTTCGTGACCCGCTTCCCATTCCGCGCAATCAACGCCATTGCCCTCGGCGGCATTGGCATCGATCGTGCTTTTTGCCCATCCGACAACCTCGGCCTCGGTCAAATCTGCGAGTGCGGTGAAATTTGAAAGATCGCTTGTGTCGATCGAAATTTGGTTCGCCGATGCGATTGAATATGTTTGATCGCCAACGGTTTCCTCGGATGTCAAACGCCAAACAACCGAATAAACAACATCGGTTTCGCCATCTTGATCTCTGGTTTGTAGGTTAGGATCAACCGTCCAGGTGTGTGTGATTGCCATTGTGTCTTTCCTTCTAGGTTTCTAGGGCATCGAGTCTTGCCTCGATCGAGGCCAATCGTTGCTCGGTTGCTGCGCCGATGAATGATAAAAGTTCCGGATAACGAATGCCTTTGCGGTTGCGTTCTGTCGCTCCCTCGGGTGCGTCATCTTGCGAGAAATAATGATTTGTTTTTATACTCTCGACACCATCATCATCGGTGAAAGTTTCATCCAACTCCCACCAAGTGGTGCTAATGAAAAACGCATAATCACCGGCATTCAATCCCGCATCGCTCATCGCTTGCTCAACATCTTGAGCAATTACACCGGAATGAGTTCTGGCCGCATCGCCTTTTTCTGCAACCGAATCGTTCCACTTAAACGTTTTGAATAGCTGACTGATTGCTTTGGCGGCGGTGATCTCTGCATCGGTTAGCGATGCAATCTGTTGCTTTTCGTTTTGATCGGATGTTTGGATTGTGCCGTTTGTGGCATAGACATCATCCCAACGGCCGGAACCGGTTCCCAAATCGATGGCGTTATCTCTCAAAGCCCCAGTATTTCGACATGGTGCAACAAAATCTGCGCCGGTTGCGTTTGTGTAGTTGAAACGAATCCCGCAATCGCCATTTGTGCCAACAACCAAATCATCACCTTCTGATCTGATTCTGCCAATCAATCCATTAGGGCCATAAAATTCCGCAACATCTCCATTGCTGCCGATCCTATTAAACGATGCAACCGCTCCATTTCGTGTTACACGCAATTGAGCAGTTTGCATCAATGCAATTCCGGCGGTTCCAAAATTTGAATCATCTTTCCCCACCAAGAAATTTCCCGACCGATCAAACCGCCCCACTTCCTCGGCCGTTGCGGTGCTATCGCGGTTTGAAACAAACCGAATAATTCCGCCCCAAGAACTGTCACCGCAAGCGACAAGATCGAGATACCGAGGATATGGCCCCGCACCACCGCCATTGACTGAGCCGGCAATATACGCACCTTCGCCGGTATAAGTGCGATATGATGTCAACGCTCCAGTGTTGTTGGACGTTGAGATTCTTAGGCGTTGGTTTTGCTCAATGCGCATCGCCTCGGTTGGTGTGTTCGCGCCATCTTTGGTGGTGCTAAAAACAAGACGGCCTGGCATGTCATTGGAACCAGGCGTTCCATCAACAAAGCCTTGAATATATGCCGCCGCCCTAAATGTTGTCCCATCGGAACCCGCAAAATTTACTTGGCCCAATGTGTCACCTGATTGGACAATTGTCTGCGTATTTACAGATGTTCCGCGCGATTTGCTCATTGTTAGGTGCGCCGGTGAACCCGCTCCATCATCATAACGATACGCACCAATCATGGCTTTGTCGTATGTAGTCCCTGCCACTTGCAACGCGGGGTTTGCGGAAATGGTTGTGTTGCTTGCGGTTGTGCCAATCAAAACCCGCTGCGACGAGTCGATGCGCATGGCCTCTGATCCGGCGGTTGCGAATGCCAACGTGTTTGTGGTTGCGCGGAACATTCCATTGTCGGGGTCGTTTATAAAAGAAACCCCTGGTGCAGACTCAGAACCATTTGCAGCTTTCACAATTCCGGTGCTATCAATCCTTGCATTTGAAACGCCGAAATTAACATCACCATCATTTGTGATGCGCATACGCTCGGATGCAGAGGATGCGCCATCTGCGGTTGTAAAAAAGGCCATGCGAGTTGGCATGTCTGATCCACTTGTCCAACCGCCATCCGCATAAACGCCCATAAATGCGCTTGGAACTTTATTAGCATCACCAAAACCAACAAAACCAAGGCCGAGATTTGTTCCTGGTGTAGTCGTGCCGCTTGCAATGAATAGTTTTCCGTGAGTCGATGCTTGGGTGTTATTCTCAAGGATTAAAGTTGCATCGGTTGCATTCGTGTTGTCGGTTGCGCCAATTAAAACCTGTCGATCTGCACTCGCTCCAAATACTGCCTGATTCGATGAGTTGAATCGCAATATTTCATTTCCGTTTGCATATATATACAAATCATCGGATTCATTTTGCACGATGTATGCTTTGTTTCCGACTGTTGCAAAATGAAATCCGTTTCCACTTGCCGCACCGGTTGTTGTGTTTGTGAGTCTAAGTTCCGAGGCATTTGATCCACCATCAATTTGAATCGCAACGCCATTCGCGTTGTGCGGTGCCGGCGATGCCGTTCCGACTCCAATCAAATCATTAGTTCCATCAACGACGAAAGTGTCGGTATCCACTGTCAAATCACCAGTGATCGAAACATCGGATGCCTCGCCGGAAACGTTCAAAAACCGTGAATCCGCATCGGCCTTAGAATAAACGTCCAGGTTTGTTCGCGCTGCCGCCGCCGTTGTTGCTCCGGTTCCACCTTGTGCGATCGCAACCGTTCCGGCAACCGATGCCGCGCCACCGATGTTGACGTTCCAGGATGTGAATGTTCCCGATCCGGCATATCCAACCGAATCCACAACCAGGGTCGTTCCGGAATAAGAGGTGACGATCGTGTCCATGAAATTCGTCGATGGTGCCGCCGCATCCGCGATCCGCAATGGCGTTCCGGCCTGGTATGGTTTCGCGGATTCAACCGTGAATGTCTTTGATCCGGTTCCGATCGAGTTCGATGTTGTCGATGTCGAATTGTAGATGTCGCCGGCGTGGGTGACGAAATCCTCAAACGCATCCGGCAAACCTTCAACGTAATTTGTCCCCTCAAAATCGGCGAGGGTGTAAGTGCGACCGTTTAGTGTGACCGGATATGCCATGTTGCGTTTCCTCTTAAATTAGTTCCTCAACCTCAATCATTCGACCATAATAGGTGAGAGCCGAATTTGTGATCGGTTGGGTTTGCCTGATCCTACCATAAATGTTTTGCGTGATCCATGTTGATGATTTGGCCGGTTGCGGAATGACCAAAATATCCTTGGAAACGCCGCGTAATCGATCGATCGAATTGAACACGTTCCCGAACATTTCGTTTTCCGGCAAGTTGATCAATTCAAATCTCATCACGCGATAACGCTCGACCTCATCAACGAACGTTTGACCACCGCGCGATTTCGTGATTCTGGATTCATCCACAAACTCGAATTGAACGCCGTTGGCATAGTTGACCGATGGCCGATATGATGGCCCCGCAATCAATCGACCCGCTTGCAAATATCCATCGGCGTTCGATGCGTCCGAAATATCGATCCGCAAATACTGTGCCTGAACCGCCGATGTGAGAACATCAAACGACGAAATTGTATATTCGGCCGCGACCTCGGGGTTCAATCGACCACCCCATTGAAACACGCCCCACGGCAACGTTCCAAATTCCTCAACGATCGGCCAGGCATCGATTGTGCCGGAATCATAAACCGTTGTTGAGAAATCAGACACCGCCGATAAACGCCACCGGATCGTTCCAGTTTGCGAGATATTATGTCGGATCAATGCCATGAAATCGATGATGCGTTGTTGGCCGAAATCAACATCGATCTGCGCCGATGTTTGTGTGTTGCGCCAAATCTTAACGATCTGTTGATCTTGCAAGTTCGAGGCCGGTAATGTCGCAACCTCATCATCAACCGTGAGGGTTCCGCCATCGGAATAATTGGTCGATGAAATTATCATATTGTTTGACATTGCTTAACCCCACAACTCCAATTCGACCTCATTGTTCGCCGCATCCTCAACGATCGAGATCACGCGAAACAATTTGCCACTGTCGAGATTATAGCGATTAAACGTGATTTTTACCACATCATTCAATTTCAATGTGTAAGGTTGGGTTTTGACCAGGATTCGATAAAAATCGCGCTGCGCTTTATAGATATTCAACAACCTGGTCGCCTCGGTCGATGCCGCCGATGACCCGGCAAAGAGGCCATTCACGATCAACGCCGTTGAATTTGGATAGGGTGTTTGAACCGCCGTGTCGGTGGCGATCTCGATGTTGGCATCGCGCACCAGGTAATCGCGTTGCGCCGTTGTGATCGAGGCATCGAAATCCGATTCACTCATCACTCGATGGTTTTTCTTATAATCAACCCGCGCCTGGTAATTCGGAACCGCCGAGGCTAGGCGAGTGATTTCGATGATGTTGGTGGGATCGAACTCGGCATCGGCCGTGCCTGTTGGCAACTCAACTCGGCCAACCTGGAATTTGCCATCACGATCGAAACCATAAAACCCGCCAACCGTGTTGATGATCCGATCGAGAACATTCGCAACCGTTGTCATATTGCGATCGTAAACGCCCAGAGTTGACGAATTAGCGGTGTTCAATGCGGTGAATGATGCGGTGTCGAAATCCCCTGGATAAGTGAAACCGGCATGTTCCTCGACAATGTGTTGAATAATATCCGCCGCGCTCTCGAGGTATGTGCCGCCAACCTTGGAACCCTTCACATCGGCCGTGATGATGCCGGTGGGTGCCGCAACCAGGGTGAAACGCCCATTGGTCAAATCAACCGTGTAATCGGTGGTTAAGGTCAACGCAACGCCGCCCTGGTAAACCGCCGTTATTGCCTCGATGTCGCCATCATGCACCTGGTAAACGTAATTAGTTGAATCCACCAACACCGGCTCGATGTTGTAAACCTCACCATAACAATGAGGTTTTGGTTGGTTCGCAAGGTCGCTCGATCCCTCATTGCCACCGGTGCCGGCATATAGCGTTTCGGGATAATCGACCACAAAATCATTCTGATCGTCGCGCAAGATGATCCGGATATATAGATCATCGAACTCGATCGAATGCGCCTGGCCATCGAATATGGTGAAATAATATTGCAAGGCCGCGCCGGATTCACCAACGCGCACCTCAACCGAACGTCCATCCCAGGCATATCCCGCCCAATCATCAAGGCCACCATCGGCGTTGGTCATCACGATTTCGCCGAAACCAGGTTGAGAGAAACCGCCGATCTTGCCCGAGGAAAACATCGATCTCGAGAATGAAATCGGTTCAACCAATCGAGGCTCGAACAATGTGTTCGCCGGTGTTTCGGTTGGTGAGGTGATGAATCCCTCGCCGGAATAGTACAACGTCAACTCGGTTGAGGTTGCGACATTGTAGGGTTTGACGATTAAGAGATATTTTTTGTTTGCGTAGGGATTAGCGACTAATTCCGCGAGTGTTGTTGCAACCATTATGAACGCGCTCCCGCAAGGCCACCCGCCGCCATCATCCGCGACATTTGCCGGCGCAAGGTGATGATTTCGTTTTTCATATCATTCACCGCGCCAATGAGTTCGGATGCGTTGCCCTTGATTGGTGCGATCGTTCCATCGCGCCCAGGAATAAACATCTCCGGCCCTCTTTCGCCCACTCGAACGTTGTCTCCGGCGTGAACGTTTGCACCATTCATCGCGGCCAAATATGGCCCTGCCTCGCTGTAAAGGGTTCTGAATCGATCGGCTCGATCTTGTGAATATGCGCCTTTTGATTGCCCCATGCCGCCAGTGATTCCGACGATCTTATCCGCCAATGCGGATGATAGGCCATCAACGAATGTGCTACTGGCCAACTCAATCCCGACCGAGGTTGCGATCGATGACAAGCTGCCCGATCCCAAAATTCCGGCCGCGAACGATTCCGAGATTCCGGTTGTCACCGCCGAGATAAATCCAGAACCACCGGCAAGGTTGCCGGCAATGGCCGCGCCAACGCCAGGCAAAATGAATGCCGATGCCAATGATGCGATCGTCAAAAGATCGCCGCTCATAATGCCCTCGACCAATCCCTTGATCGCATTGGAAACCGCACCGATCACATCGGAAATCGCATTGATGATACCATTCACAACGCCGGTGATCGCATCAACGATCCCGCCAATGATGTCCCCGATTGCGTCGAATATACCACCCAGGAAAAACCCTGGCGTGATTGAGTTCATGATTCCGGCATCGACCGACATTCCACCCGATGGCATTTGGCCACCGTTTAGCGCATCAAAGAACCCTCGGCCAAACTTGGAAACGCTCGATGCCTGGATGACATATTCGCCGGATGAAACCCGCGCCAAAACATCATCGGCCTTTGGCCCACCGGAACCAGGAACAAAACCACCATCCGCGAATGATAGGGTCGGGAAAATATCACTGAGGAAATTCAAACCAGTGGTGATGACCGCCTTGGCCGCAAGATCGGCAAGGCCGCGTTTGATGGCATCGGTGAACGTGCCAAAATCAAGTTTACCGGTCATAAAGAAATCGGACAATGTTCCCTCGAGCGAGGTGAATGTGTTGCCCACGAAATCGCCCATGTTTGCGGCGTTGTCCGAGATCGATTGATAATAATCTTTCACACCCTTGATCGCACCGGCTCCGAATGTCTTTTCGGTTTCCGCGCGATAATCGATCGTTTCCGATTTGATGTCGGAAAGAATGTTTTCATATTCCTGGCCAGTGATGATTCCGGCCTGGAATGCTTTGTCGGCGATTTCCTGGCGGCTTGCCAAATCCGACAATGTTGTGTCGAGGCCAAGAGCCTCACGCGCTAGGCCATTGAGTGCATCTTCCATGTCACCCATTGTGATGATGCCGGCCTCAACCATCGTTTGCAACGCGGCCTTTTCATCCTTCAAATCGGTGATCGCCGTTTCAACCGGCGAGATTCTCTTTTTCATCGCATCGAGAGCGGCCGAGAAATCACTTGCGGAAATTGTCGATCCATCGAGTGCGCCACCAACACCCTCGACCGTTGGAATGAAATCCAAGAGTGTCGAGGTATTCGAAAGAACCGATTGGTTGGTGAAATCGGTTTCACGATTGAAATCCTCAATCGCATCCGTCACGCTTAAAAATTCAAGGCCAAGTGCGCGTTCCGCCGTTTCCAGGATGGCGGTAAAACTAATCATGTCGGCGAGAGCCTCAACGCCATCGATGAGTTCCTGGTTGAACTCCGTGACCGCGATTGCACCCGCCGCCAGGACACCACCCAAGGCCAACAAGTTCCCTTTGGTCAATGTCATAACGGTTGAGATCACCGACAAGGTGATTTGCGCCCTGGCAATAGTTTTGGCGAACTTAACGACCGCATTCGCAACGCCGATCACCTTTTTGATGATGGCAACGCCGAACACAACATCGAGGATTTGGAATAAGGTGTCGGCATTGCTGAACACCAATTTGATTCCGGCGGTGAATAACATCAACGCCTTGGTCATCTTGTCCGAGATCAATTCGGCCAGTGCATCATTGCCATCGATGAACTTGGTCAATTCCTGGATAGATTCTGCCAATGCGCGGCCAAATCCGGCCTCACCAATCGTGAACATGAACCCATCGATGGTGTCCCGCAAATTGGTCATTGCACCGCCCAGGGTCGCCGCCTGACGCGCTGCGCCACCGGCAAACTGAACATCCGCAATTTCCGTCAATGCCTGGACAATCGAGGCCGAGTCGTTGTTCACAACCTTTGTGATGTCGCCCATTCTGAGGGTGATTTGATCGCCCTCTTTCGATGCCTTGATGCCGAACTCTTTTAATCGTTCGAACTCGCCCATCGATGCATCCGCCACCGCTTCGGCGAATTGCATGATGGATTTCGATGTGCCGCCGGCGATGTCGGCGAATGACATGAGTTGAGATTCGGTTGGTCGGATGCCCTGCGAAACCAAGAGGTTGAACGAACCAACAACCTCTTGCAATGAGAATGGCGTTTGTTTTGCAAAATCTTGCAAGATTCGAAACGCGCCATCCGCGCTTTCGACTGATCCGGTAAAGGTTACGAGCGAGGCTTTGAGGCTTTGGAACTCTTTGTTGACGTTGATTAGATCACGAACAAAGGCTCCGGCGAAAACCGCTCCTAATGCACCCGCAACTTTCGCAACATTTAGAAACGCCGTTTCCACCCTTCCCAGGTTGGATTGCAGCGTTCTAAATGCTCGAGCGGTTTCATCTCTTGCGGTTAAGCGGGTTTCGAGCCTGTTGGTTGCCATTCTTTTTCATCGCCTGTCGTTGCCGGTCGGATTGGATTTGAATGTAAACCGACCATTCCATAAACTCATCCACTGACATTTCGGTTTCGATTTGCTCAACCGTCTTGCCTAGTTTCTCGGCGAGGAAAAATTTGAACTGTCGTTCCTCGCTCTCCCTTAGTTTTTTTCCAAATCCTCAACCGCCGATCCCATGATTTGATTGGCGATTCTGGCGAGAACCGTTGCATCAACCTGGTTGCGTAGGTCTTTTTTATCACTGATTTGGAAAATCTTGTTTCCCTCGGCATCGAGTGCCTTGAGAACAAGAACCTCGGCAAGTGCATCGGCCTCGGATTGATTCTTAACCGCGAATTGCAACTTGCCTTGGTCTTGCAAGGTAAAGGGTCGAGCGTAAAACGTGAAAGGATGACCATCCTCATCCGCCCATTCCGGAACCACAATTTCCTTGATGGGTTGATTTTGATAGTGATTCTTTGCGCGTTCGATAACGCTCAAACCTTGGGATTTAGAATTAGCCGCCATTATTCAAATCCTTATGATACTGTTGATTCAGTTAGTGCGCCGGTGCCTTGGAATGAGATCGATGCCTCAACCATACCGTCGAACGATGCCGAAATTGTGCGGCCGGTGATTAGAACCGTTCCACTCAATTTGTGATCGCCTGATGTGTTACCTTCGAACTGAACGTTCAATGTCACCTCTGAACCCACTGTCAACGCGCCTTGGCCGGCGGTGTCAGTATCATCAAAGAAAACATCGGCCGAACCACTGAATGATTTCAAAGATGTTTTATAGGTGCGCGATGTGTCACCCATTGCTGTATCTTCTAGGGTGTCCATTGTCTCATCGATTGAGTATGAACGAACCTCGGCAACCTGGTCTGTTCCGACCAAGATCACCCCATCGCTTCCGGTAAATGTCGCCATTTTTTAATCCTCACTTTCAAGGGTTTCAGTTTTGGCAACCTTTTTGGTTGCCTTTGGTTTGGATGATCGGGGTGAGTCCGTCCATCCTTTGGCCTCGAATGATGCCAAATCTTGTGCGTTTATCGTGATCGGCATTCCGCCGGTCGGTGGATAAACTTGGATTCGTTTCGCCATGTTTTCAGTCTCCTATTTAATAGACCGTTTCGGCATCGGTTTCTTGTGTAGAATACACGATTTCGAAAATAAATCGACCCACAACAACCGGCCGTTCGCCCTCTCCGGCAAAATCGGCCTCGAAAGAAACCAACCTTGTGTCCTTGGCATTTCCGCCCCTGGTGAGATCGGTGGTCATCGCCGCCTCAACTTCCGCCGCAATAGTATCGAGAACATCATCCGCCACCGCGCTCTCGACATATGCCTCAACTGACACCTCGAGCGACCGAATAAGACCTCGCGGCGGCTTGATCGTTTGAGCCTCAATCGTTTCGCTCGAGGTGTAGATACAAAGGCCAGGCATTTTGGCCGTTTGTATTGGGTAAACTCTTGAGGCGAAAACATTGGAACCGGTCGTTGTGAGGCCGGTCAATGTTGTTTCGATGTCATCGCGGATAAGTTTGCGAATATGCGCCATTTATACTTTCTCCAACGCCAGGGTGGTCATTCCGGTGCCATCGTGATCCACAACGCGGATCGTGTAGCTTGTGGCATTTACAACCAACGCATCACCCTCGACCGCGCTAGAAACATCATTCGTTCGACATAGGAATCGAGGTTGGCGAACCGCCATCGGAATGTTGCCACCCGCGTCAACCTCAACGATGTCGTTGTCGAAAATTCCGTTGACGGTTGTTGCCGATCCGCCGTTCGGCGTATAGGTCGCCGCGACACCGAAATCATCGATGCCAACAAAAACCGCAAGATCGTCGAGAGATTCAACCGCCATCAATCAATCCTTATTTTTTCGCTTTTGCGCGAGTCTTTGGTTTAGGTGTTGTCGATTTTTCCAAACCCACTGACCGATCCGTTTTAGGCTCAGATTTTTTTTCGACCTCGGAAATCCGACCCATCAATTTCAATGTTTTTGCCTCGGATGCGTCAAGATCGATGACATCACCGGCGTTCCGACGAACCCCTCCGGCAACGCATGGTTTCAAAACTAAATATGCCATTTCATTTCCTCAATAAAATGAGAGAGGCGTTTCCGCCCCTCTCGATGTTTTATTTACGCGCCATCATTGTTGAAAGCGAACGCAACCGCGTGACGAACCGCAACATCGCAAGATTGCAATGCAGTGATCGAAACGCCGCCGGATTTGCTTGATGTGTATGGATCGACGATCAACTCGAGGCCACCATACATGCCGATCAATAGTTGGCTGAAATCGCCAAAGTATAGATCGCCGGCTGTTGCTTGGTTTGAAACGATCGCATTGTGACCGTTGATCATTCCGCCCTCGCTGACGAAACGACCAGAACCCGCGTCAACAACTGTGGTTTTCAATGCGCCATTCATGCCGGCCGGCAAGATGTACGCCATTGATGCGCCCATTGCGTTGTCCTCGGCAACCGCTGTTTCCATCGCCACGACTTCCGCGAACGTTGGGTTTGCTGCTGCAAAGTTTGTCGGTGCGTTGATGCCGGATGTGTTTTTAACACCGGTTGGCTGACCAGAGGCACCAGAACCCGCCAACGCGCCCAGATCGATCGCTTGTGCGATTGATGCTGTTAGGTCATCGCGGATCAATGTCTCGATGTCCATCGCTGATTGGTGCATCATGCTGCGTGTGACATCTGTTGTCGCACCAACTGTTTTCATCGACATTGTGATCGAACCGAATGTTGGCTCGGATTCGCTTGCCGCGTTGCCTTCCGTTGCGATCCAGGATGCGGTTGATGCCCCTGTTTTCTTAGGAATAACAACATCGCCTTGCAAACCTGACAACATACGCGCACCCGCTGCCATCACGCTTGAGGCGTTGCGTAGTACATCGACGAAATCGCCAGTGCGCAAATCCTCGGCGATCAATGCCGCGTCATCGGTTGTGTTCAGATCACGCTTGTTCCACTGACGCAAAACCTCACCAGGGATCATCAAACCGCGTGTTTCACGACCCAATTTTTTCTGAGCCTCGGCGGATGCCTCGAACTCGAATTGTGCCGCGCGTTGCGCGTTGATGTCTGTTGGGTTCGCCATCGCGCGGATCGCGTTGATTAGCGAGAAACGACGAACCTCTTTTTGATCCATTCCGATTTCATCGGCTGTGGTCAAAGGTTGGTCGGCTGTAGCAACTGCCAACATGCCGCGGAATTGCTCGACTGATAGACCGTTTTTGATGGCCTGGTCTGCAAGGTCGCGTTTGTTTTTCGCTGCACCTAGTTCTAGGATTTCATTTACAGTTTTGGCGTATTCTGCGCGAACGTTCGCCTCAACCGCTTGGATGTCTTGTTCTGACATGGTTGGTTCCTTTCTTTCGGCTTGTGCCGGAATCGGGGTTGGGGTTTGCTCGAGTTCGGCATTGCGATTCGTTCCAACCGAGTCATCGGCCGGAATCGAAACAATGCTTGCCTCGAATGGTTTCCACGAACGAACACGATAGGTGTTCCCACCTTCCGCTTTTTCGTCACGCTCCATACGCCCGATTTGATAACCGATAGAAACATTCTTTCGGATGCCATCTCGAACGTCATCATAAACCTCGGAACCAAGTTGGCCTTTCGAGAACCGAACCGTCGCGCGTAGTCTCCGCGCCGAGGAATCAAGGTTTACTGATTCAATGACCCCGATTTGGCGTTCGGGATCGTGGTCGAGCAACAAAGGCGCGTTGCCCGAGTTAAGAAATGAAAGATCAATGGATCGATCGTTGTGATCCAGGATTTCAACACCGAATGAACGCTCAACCGCCTTTTCACTCGAAATCGAAATTGCCATCCGACGATCGTCCTCGGCATCAACCTCGGCATCCATGTGCATCGAGCGTTTGCGGGTTTCCAGTTCAACCGGTGCCTCGCGTTCTTCTTCGTCTGGTTTATATCCGTTTTCGGCATCGACCTCGACATCAACCTCGACATCGGCCTCCACCATCTCATCGGATTTTCCGAACTCGACGATATATGAATCATCGGTTTCGGTCACGTTCTTGATGTGACGTTCTGCGTCCATTGCTCTTTCCTCATCTTGACCCTTTGTCGATTCCGGATGTCCTTCCGGCAAAAGGTCGGTGTCGTGCTTGCCGCCCTGGAACCTTCCATTTCTCAAACAGAATAGCAGAGAATTGACTCTGGCAAAAGCCCACTGTTCCGGCGATGTCACCCCAGGCCGAACCGAACCAGGGTTTGTTTTATATGCGCCGATCCCGCGCAAATAGGATTCCGCCAACATTCCGAGGGTTGCGCGTTTCGTTGGATCGTCGCCATATTCCTCATTATGTTCCTCGACTTTGTTCTCGAGGCTCTTTCGTGCGGTGTCGGTCAAATCCTCGATCGCACGATCTTTTTTGCCCTCGAGTTTTTTCACCAACTCGAGAACGACATCTTTCATTCGTTGTTCGCCCAGGTTGCCAATGACACCCCATTTGATTTGGGCAATCACGCCGGCAACGTTGGACAAATTCGGCTCGAGTTCACCCGATGCGAATTGTTCACCATCGCCAAAATGCCGCGCGGCCCATGCCTCACGTTCCTTGATCCAATCCAAAACCCCCTCGGATTCCGAACCCTCTCTCGCTCGACCCCATAAAACAAACGCCTGGTTGCCTCGAATGTTGCCGCCGGTGTCCCAAACCTCGGGATTGAACTCTTTGATGTTCTCGGCGAAATCACGATCGAACTGCGGATATTCCGAATTGCGCAATGAAATCTTGAGGTCATCGCCCTTTTTGGGGAAATCAGTTGCCATCGCCATCGTCCTCGGGTTCTTCCATCGCCGGCATGAATTTCATCGGCCCATAACCGGATTGACCACCACCGAACGGTTGGAATGCAATCTCGATGCCGCGTTCGTCGGCCATTTGTTTCTCGAGAACGATTTGATCCATCACATCCTCGATGTCGCGGCCATATTGGTTGGCCACATCTTGCATCGATAGAATGCCGGAATTGAGGCCGATCACCGATGCGTTCATTTCGCGTTGCGGATCGACCCAGGCAAAACCACGCGCTCGATATTCCACATTGTCGGCGAATTTATCAAACCGCGTTGGTGGGATTGGAATTGCGCCGTTATCCATTGCCGCCATCAACCAGGCGCGAAACACCGGTTGAACAAAGTGTTCGATCATAAAATCATGCAAAACTTTGTAAAAATCACGATCCTCGAGTGCGCCTTGGCGGATCGAGGAATATGATGTTTGCGTCAAATCATTCGAAAGTGAGGCATAAGAAACACCCAAGGCCGATGCGATCCCTCGCAAAACGGCCTTTTCGAAATCCGCGAAATTGTTTGATCCGGTTGATGGATCGAATGTCTTGAAATCCTGGCCTGGCCCAAGTTGGTGAAATGTCCCTGGATCGGCCTCAATGATCGGTGTGTAAGTGTTTTCTATATCATCGCCCACGAACTCATCGCCGCTCGGTGAGGTAAAGAAACCCATCTTTGAGGCTGACACCCTCTCGGCCACCAAAACGGCCTCTCTCATGCCGTTGAGTTGCTTGAGAGGTGCAACCGCTGCCGCCATCCAGGGAACGCCCCTGGTTTGCTGCGCTCGATCCGGTGCGTAAATGTGCAACATTTTCTCGGCCGGAATGCGAGTGCGCTTCTTTGCCAAGGTTGTTGCATATTCGGAATCGCCAGGATGCGAGGCCAATAAATGATAAGCAACTGGCCGATGGAACTGATCGATCTCGATGCCCATCCGGATTTTGTTGCCGTTCGCCAAATCCTCGTTTTGATCCTCATCGAGTAAATCAACCTCGAGGAACTCGATCGCAAAATTGAATTGATTGCCTGGATATGTGACCAGGCGAACCAATAATTCACCATCACGCGCCAACGCTTCCGCCGCGAACCGCTGCGCATCTTTCCAGGAATACCGGCCATCGACCGTGCAAACACCCTTTCGCGCCCACGCCTTGAATGCGTTTTCAATGATTGCATTGCCTGGCGCATCGAATGTGCCATCCGCGTTTTTCGCCTTAACCTGGACGCTCACGCCCTTATCACCAACAACGTTGGTTTTGATTAGCGTCAAAAACCGCCGCGCATATTCATCATTTCGAGCAAGATCGCGGCATCGATGCCGGATTGATTTGAGCGCCGGCCGAATCTCCGCATCCGCCGATCGACTCGATGCCACAAAATCCGAAAACAACCGGCCGGTTTGTGCCGCTTTGAATGAACGCTTTTTGACCGGTTTCGTGTCTCTTTTTAGAAAATCAAAAACGCCCATATCTTAAAACCTCGCCTTGATCGTTGCGCCGGTCGATTTGCCTCGGCGAACGCGCTCTTTTCTTTTTTCCATTGCCAATTCGGTTCGATAATAATCTCGCCACCTCAAAAGATCATCGATCGACAACTTGACCAGGGAACGCCCCTGGATCGAGTAATTGGCAACATCGGCATCGGCTCGATTCTGCAAAACCGCCTCGATCTTATCGACCATGATTTCCGCATGGGTTCGAGGATCAACGTTGTTGACATCGAGATCAACGATCGCCGTGAATGTTCCGCGCTCGAGAACCAACCGCTCCGAATCCGAGTTCCGAACGATCTCGAGTTGCCAATGATAATAACCCGCAACGAAATCCGCCGATGTTACTGAATCGACCGTGAACAAATAATCATCGCCGGACGCGGTGCCGGCCAACTGAATCTCACTCGCCCCACCGCCGGTGATCCGTGCAATATATGTCGCCGTATATTGATCGTTGGGATAATCTGCGCCGAGGTCGGTTCGTTTCCACTGGATGAAATCACCAACAACAATTTCGAGCGGTTCGGTTGTCGGTGCGTTTGCGGCATCAAATAAATTCGCCATCGATCATCATCTCCAAGAGTTCACAAAACCGCCACCGCCTGGCCTCGGGATTGGTCGTTGTGATGGCCTCACCGCTTTCGCCGGTTCAACCTTGTTTGTCTCATCCGGTTCATCCTCTCGCTCTGCCGCCTTTGCGAAACGATTTGCCAAACTATTCAAATTGAGGTTCATAATTCCCAACGCTGCGATCGCATAAACGCGGCAATCAAGAGCCTCATTTCGAGGTCGGGTTTGTACCCATTCCCGCCTCTTATAACCTTTTCTGAACCGAGTGACCATCTTTTCCGCCGTTAGTTGCGCAAAATACTCATCACCTCGACCCTCGGGGAAATGACAAAACCCTGGCCCTGGTTCTCTAATTTTTAACCTCGAGTAAACCAATTCCTTTATTCCATCAACGCCGATTGGAAACAGTCTAACAGATTGCCGGTTGTTTTTCGAGGGTTTTCCCACTTGTGGCTTTCCCTCGCCGCCAACGCCCTTGATTGCGAACACTCGCCGCCCCTCTCGAGGCTTGACGAACGTATAAACCGCGTTCGTGTGATGGCCCCCTGAGTCAATACACGCGCATCGGATCGGCATCTCAATCCCTCGAGGGTGATCCCAGGTTTCCGACAACACCGCGTCGAGTTGACCCCAAACTTGAGGCGATGATGGATCACCATAAATAACGCGATAATCCAACGACCAGGATTCTTGATCTCGACCCCATCCAACGATTTCAATCTCGAGTCGATCGTCTTGCGTATCGATGCCGGCGGTAATGAGAACGCATTCATCCGGCAAGAACTCTTTTTCGAATGAATCTTTCCCTGGAATATCATCCTCATCAACGCCATCGCCTTGAACCTCGAACGTTTCGCCCAAATAAGTGTTTGTCCAAACCTTCAACATTTCCGGCAATTTCTTTGCCTTCAAGAAATCTCGAACCGCATCCTCGAGCGTGATCCAGGGTGAATATATTCCCGATATTTGGAAACCGGCGATGCCATGAAAGTTTTGACTCGCTTCCCAATATCCATTTCGAACCGCCTTGTTCTTTTCGGCATCCGACCAAAATGTTCCGCAATGATCGCAAACATAACCGGCCGTTTCCGGTCGATCCTTTTGCCATTGAACATTTTTCCACTGTAAAATTTGAGCCTCATCGCAATGTGGGCATCGAGCGAAATATCGCCGTTGATCGCTTTGCAAATAGCGTTCCTCGATGATCGATGCGTCCTTGTTCGTTGGCGTTGAAACCATCAAAATCTTGCGGTTCCAAAATGTCGC
>VMHT01110381.1_pt1 | contig 20064 bp, 33 predicted proteins | sample 4693611 | NCBI WGS metagenome assembly VMHT01 (sample SAMN12280063, study PRJNA550983) | marine metagenome | isolation source: seawater sampled from same location over 5 years 0.02-0.2 micron viral filtrate | place: USA: collected off the coast of southern California halfway between the port... ...
AGAACAGATTACATTACTAACATCACCAAAACAAAGAGGTTCCAATGAGAATATCAAGTAAGCAAGGCGCAACAATGACACCTAAGTGTGCAAACCTTATCAGAGACATGTACAAGTTAGTGAAGGATGGCTTCACGATTGATGAGGCAAAACAGTATCTTGAACTTGACGGTTGGCGATGCGACAAAGGCTATCTCCCGACAAAAGGAGACTGGAATAAAGCATCACAGCGTATCCGAATGGTTCAGGCCAGAAGACAGGCAGGAATGACCAACATCAAAGGCAGATGGTAGAACAATGATTGGTAAACTTTACACATTAAAGGTTGATTATGACTTTGGTAAGAAGGGAGACATAGTCTTGTATCTACGAGAAGATACACGATATGCTCAGCAACATTGGGTTGTGCCACCAGATGGAAGACAACAATCAGTATGGGAAGGTCACTTAGAACCAGTGACCGCAGACTAACCGGACAAATTCTGTCCTTGCAATATCCAACCAACAGATTATATTACTAACATCACTCAAACAAACGAGGTCATTATGTTAAAGCGTAGCAAGTACTCACCAAGATTCACAACACTCAAAGAGGCTCAAGAATGGGGTCGTAATCAAACCTTTGATGATGTATGGTTCTTGATCCACAACAGAGAAGATGAGGACTATCAGATGGTTAATGACAGTCGGCTTCACTATCTCCAACATTGTTGGGGATTGGATATGAGAATACTTGAGACTTGGGAGTAAACATGTTGAATAGCCTCTACAAAGTCGGAGACTTATACACATACAACAACAAGGGTGCGACTACACTGTGTGATACATTGGTCGTGATACTGGGTCATGATCCCTACAGTGATAAGCATGTAAAGATCCAGTTCTTAAAGAACGGAATGATCGCACGAGGATGTTGGATAGGGTACTTGCTTCCAGTAGAAACGGACATATTTTGTCCTTGATTATTTTCGACAACAGATTACATTATATACATCAACAACAAACGAGGTCATTATGAACATCAATGTAGGCAACTTAGTAAGAGTAAATTTAGGATTCTTTTCAGTCGAGGGCGATCCGCTCAGATGTGAACGCAAGTATGCTTGGGGATTGGTCAAGGAGATCCGCAGAGAAGGCGAGCGATTTATGGTTCATTTCATAGAAGATAATCGAGAGTACCTTATCAAGAGATTCGACATAAAAACAGTTGTCACAGACGATGGACAAATTCTGTCCTAGACAAAACCAACCCAACTGATTATATTATAGACATCAACAGCAGAGAGGTATTCAATGTGGACAGAACAATTCAAACTCGGCAACTTGGTTAAGTACATAGATCCTTGTGACAAACATGGCATAGGAACCGGAGCCATAGGGATCATAACCGAGAAGATAAACCGACATGGCAGATACGGAATACTGATTGGATACAGAACAGTTTATATTCAACACTGGCTATTGGTGAGACAATGAAAAGATTTAGTGTAGGGGACTTGGTGATATGTGATGATGGGCTTGTAGCCAGATACGATCGACTCTATCTCATCATCCAACGGTTCACTCAAACCCTTGTGCGGATACAATGTGTGAGAACAGGTAAAAAAGATATTGTTAATATTGACTGGTTAAGGGAGGCCCCATGCTCAAGTACAAGATAGGTGACCTAGTAGAATGGAACTGTTGGTATGATGAGTGGGCACTAGCCATAATCACAGAAGAAGAAACACCATATACTAAACTAGGATACAGGATAAAGTTTGTCCAAGTGGACTCCTCCATCTATGTAGGTCAACACTCTCTAAGGCTACCCACCTACTACCCTACCCCTATGGGGTATCCAAAACTCCCATAAACGGTCATTTATAGGCCCTAAACGCTAAACTGGTGTCTATGCACATATGAACGGATACAACGCTTGTATGACTGTATCTGAGGCATCTACGGTATAACTATTAACTACAACAAGGATTCGACAATGAACCGACAAGATTCCCCCGAAAAACCACAGCAACCCTTATTTCAGCAGGTCACAAGCGTAATCCAAGCGATTGAGATCATAGAGGGCGATTGCGAAAGCGCAAGCTACGCTCAAGCGTTCCAATACCTCATAGACACAGGTGTCGTGTGGACATTGCAAGGATGGTATGGGCGCACCGCAACGGGCTTGATCAACTTGAGGATATGCAAGCGTAAGTCTTGACACGCGCTTATCTCTCTTAGGGAGAGATCTTATGCCACTTGCGTAACGCACCCCGTTTTTAAGGAACTTAAAAAGTCTTGACACATGCGCATGTTATGCCATTTGGCATAAAGATAAATACTTTACATTTCGATATTATATAAAATACTTTACATTTCGATATACAAACGCTCCAAATCCACAAACCAGCAGGCCACGACCAATGCGGACAGATTATGTCCAAAGTAAACAAAGTGATTTGACAAATCTCCAGAACTGATTATATTACTAACATCACAAACAACAACGAGGTTTTTATGAATATCGAAACTCTAACCACTACTCAACTTGAAACTGTTATCTCTAACTATCGTTACCTAGTAGAAGCCAAGATGATCAAAGCAAACTGGACTGATCAACTAGGAAACTCTCTTCTCGATTGGGTTCTTGCTTGTGCTTCAGAACTAGAGATCAGACAAGACGACACCGATTATCTAACTAGGGATCAGATGGCCGACATCTTAGGGAATGACGCTTATATCCATGTTAATGACTATGAGGATCTTGAGTATGTCTCAGAACAGATGAGAAAGGTCACTTATGTGGAAGGTCTTTCTGGTCGTAGAAACATGGTACTCTGCTAACAACCCGGACAGAAAGTGTCCAAAACCTTTCTTGCTTATTCTCCAGAACTGATTATATTATATACATCAAACAAACAAACGAGGTCTTTATGACAAACGAACAAATCATCCGCTCTTTCCTCTCCGATCGTTCATCAGATACTAACAAGCGCAAAGCACTTTCGATCAGAGATGGTAAACTCTACTCCTATAACCTAATGATAGGGGAGTATATCCATACTCCAGATCAAGGCTTCAGCGGACTGCTTATCCATGACCATACTGCCACAGGACAAGGATTCGTCTCAATGACAACCTCTCAGCATGTGAGTCTCCTCAAGAGACTTACCGAATGGCATCCCAGACAGATCAAGTAACTGCTACCGTCCTACCCCTTACCCCTTAACCAATAACCATTAATACAGAGGTTCACATGAACACATCATATTATTTATTACTCTCTTATATTGTCCTCGGCTTTACAACAATCCTCTCCGCTTGCTTCTCAGCAAACGCCGGAACTCACTCCGATCAACTGCCTTCGGCCACAGTCGAGATCGTTGATGCAGAGATCGAGATTATTGATAACACCGTTGGCTATGCCATCATCTTGGACTAAGGAGTTACACATGAGCAGTTCATTTTTCGCTAAGTTTTCAAAGCCAACATCAAACAACTCTTTAGGAGTTACCACACGAGAAGCGCGAGCACTCGCAGAGGAATTACGCATGCGTGTCTATGTGATCTATTTTTCAGCAACTGACGAATTTGATTACACTGAGATTCAGCCGGATGCTTCAGCCACGATCATGCGTGTCGTACGCCCTCCCGCCTTCAAAGATGAAGATTGGGACTAACCCATAACCGAGGGGCCGCAAGGCCCTTCACAGGGAGCCCCCAAATACTTTACATTTCGATGCGCAGCAGCGCACGTGGGAGCATCTTCACTTCGTTACGGCAGAAATTCCCGCTCTGCGGCGGATCAAAAATCTGCCGTATGAAGTGGAAAGGTTATTTCAAGCGGACAAATTATGTCCGTTTCCAAGTAGACGATCTCTTCAAAATCGATTAAATTATATACATAACGAAAAGGAGTTATTTATGAGAACATTCACTATCACGATTTCACCTCTTAGAATTGGCTATGTTGAAGAGCGATCTGTGTTCCGTCCGTCCCCAGTTAAAAAGCGAAAAGGTTACAAGTATGTTGCTGAATGGCGTACAGCATGGGGCCAGGCTCATGGAGTTATGGATCAGACTAAAGCAGGAAAAGAGGAAATGATCCGCTTGATGGTTGAACCCTTAGAGCGAGCCATGCAAGCACTCAAGAAAGCACAAGCCCGATTTGATGCAAAGTATAAAGGCTTCAGATATGAAGATCATATCACCGGATACGAGATCCCTTATCCAGAAATTCCATCCGCTCGGCGACCAATCATGTCTAGAGCATGGAATAGCATGACACGAGAATCGTTGATCTTAGAGCAGGCTGAGCAGCAGGCCAAAGGAAAGATTCGCAATGTGATCCAAGCGTATCAAAGCAGAGAATTTGCAACCGCAAAGGGATGCTATTTTGATCTGAATCAGTGGTACTTGAAATTGTGTATGGTCGCTAGACCGGATCACCATGATGTAACTTTCAAAAACAATGACAAGTTTATTCAATCTTTTCGTAAATAACCTGTCTGTATTTTTAAAACCTTCCCTAATCTCTGTATAACATCAAAAGGAGTAAAGCATGATAGACTTTATTATTTTCAACTCAGTTATGACTTTCGGTCTGATTTCTGCATTCGTAATCATCTATGGTTCATTTGTTGTAATGAACAACGAGTTCGAAAGCCGGACAAATTCTGTCCAATAAGGATTTGACGATCCCTTCAAAATCGATTAAATTATATATATAAACAACCAAGAGGTAAATATGAAATTCACTAAAGCAAAGAACTCTCAAGATATGATCGCATCAGCCGAGCGAATCGACAGACTCGGATCTAAGCGGTTCGCAACTAACACTAGCGATCAACGACTTAACGATCTGAACGCTCGTTTAAACAAGGTCTGTGCGTTCATGGAGGATTTAGCCCTTGATCTTCTAGACAATGACAACAAGAGATCATACGGTGGCTCTCTCATGAAACTCAATGCAGAAGAGGCCGCGAGTCTTCAGAGCGAGATCAACGAAGAATGTGGCGTCGAGGTACAACAATGACAATACAGGAAATCGCCATGCTCTTTCCCTTGCTTATTTGCATCGGATACATTTGGGCACTCATCCACGATATGATATTTTAACTTAAACTTTTTTAACTCAAAACACTGGAGATCACATGATCCGATTCAATCCTTCACTTAATAATTATATTGCAACCGTTAACGGAGTTGAGATCAACTGCCATAACCGATCAACCGCTGAGACCCTTCTTAACAATGAAACTGCTCAGCAAGTGTACCGCATGCGTGGTGTTGATCAACTTGACTTTGAGCAGATCTTTGGCTGCGGATTGGTATGGCATAACGGTCGCCCTGCTATTCAGTGGAACCTAACCGGCAGAGTAGAACCCGTCCATAACTGGGCAACTGCTAGAACCATTCAAAACGATTCAATGAACCTTCTCGATCAATGGCTCAAAGGATAACAACATGGAAACATCTATTAACGCTGAAAACTTGGCGCTTATGTTGGCGCTCAATGAACTACTTAAAAAACTTGACGATCTGGCGGAGGAGGATCAACTCCTCGCCTCTGTGCTTCGAGAAGAAGCAATGAAAGAGATCCTTAACCTTCCAACCGCAGAGGCATAGACTATGACCCCGATCCCTTTTATCGTTTGCTTCCTTTTCTTATTCGTTATGCTTTCAATCTTCGGATTGTTAGCGTCGATCAAATTGGGGTGATCCCCCTCCTCCCCCTACCGGTTGACCCTTAGAATAAGTACTTACAAACTAGCTTTTCGGCTGTCGCCGCCTAGGTACACGTGACACACACGGAAAATTTCCCAGATTTGAGTTTATGCCAAGTGGTATAAAGTTATGTAAAATAAGTGGCATAAAAATACGCGCCAAAAATTTTCCCCAAATTAGAGCAAGAATATACTATTTACACCGAGACTTGCGCTATAAAGTCTTGCCCATGGAGAAACAATGCTTAGGCCTGATGAACAAAAGTTATATCAAGAGCGCATCGACGCTTACAATCGGATGATAAAATATTGTGAAAAGGAGATAGCAAAACTCCAGTCCCGCATGCCGCACGAACGTTGCTGCTTTGAAAACAAAACAATAAAGAGGTTACCAATAAAATGAAAATTACAAAACAAAGGTTGATTCAAATAATCAAAGAAGAGCTTGAAATAGCCCAAGAAGGTCATATGGATGGTATGATGAAACAAGCCGTTGATGCAAAAATGGCCGGCGAGGAAAACGTCATCCAGGATATTATCAATATGCATTTCGGCGGTGACGCAGAAGCATTCGATAAGGCCGCAAAAGCTTATATGGACAGCAAGTATCCCTCAGTAATGCCGGAACCCGAAATGGACCCCTTGAAGAAGTTTGGACCTGGGGCGACAAGAGTCCGTATGAAAGAAGAGTAGCGATGCGACTCACAAAGCAAATTCTGTTCGAAATGATTGAGGAAGGGATTCTTGACTATGCCAAGCAAGAGCCCTACCCTTATAAAATTGCTATGGAACGAGATGGCGGAACCTTTTATACAATCCAGTATGAGTTTGTGGCTAGAAAAGATGATGAAAGCCCAACGTTTAACTATAACGTCGAACTTGAACTGGATCTTGAGAGTCCTTTAGGCGAGCCAAGTTGGCATGTTAATTTTATCGCCGAAGGCGGAGGTCGAACAAATGTTCTTTCGGCAACGGATCAAGACGATGGACGTGTAACAAAAACCATCATTGCGATTATATTTGACTTTGCATACAACAAGCGTCCGGAGCTAAGACCGAAGTATGCCAAGATTGAAAAGTTTAGTGCGTCGGCTGCCGCCGAAAAGCAGAGCGAGATTGTTCCCGGTGGAAGAAACCGAAGACTAATATTGTACAAGCGTTTGTTAAAGAACTTCGGTGCGCAAAACATTGAAATCGATGGGTCCGACATTGAATGGGATTTACCGGCTAAATGATGTAAAATTTTTTAGGCGAGAGATGTTGCACAACATTGAGCGTAAATAAACAATTAAGCGACATAGTTACTTTAGAGGGGTGTGGGGCCCCGGAGGGTATAATATGTGGTTTATTTTTAATTTATGGGCGTGCACAGCCGCGCAATTTGATGACGAGGTGAAGGATGTTCCTGAAAAGATAGAGGAACCCGATCCGATATACTGGGAGGCCTGCTCCTATCAGGAAGGTGATCACATTTGTGATTTTACTTATGCAAATGCGATGGATACTACAACCACTCTGTATGATTATTATGGAGAGATTGTGGTGATAAAATATATGACCGAGTGGTGTCCTTATTGTAGAGATGCTGCTGAGGGTGAGGAGTATTATATTAAAGATGGTACTGTGATGCTTAGTGTGATGATTGAGAACCAATATGGTTTAGATCCTCGGCAAGAAGACGCAGAACGATGGTCTAATGCATATGGCCTAGATCCAGAGGAAGTTTTAAGGGCCGGTGATTACATCTTGGACTCAAGCGCAGAGTGGGGACCTGATATAGCTGGGTTTCCGAGTTTTATCATTGTTGATCAAGATATGAATATTACACATAAAATTCGTGGTTGGTCTCTGCAATTAATGAAAGATTCGATTGCCGAACTGAAATCCGACGAATAGTTATTGATGGAGGGTTGTTTATGTTTGCATTATTATTTTTTCTTCTGGGCTGTTGGTCCGATCAGGGTTTAACCCACGAGGTCATTAAGGAGGTTGAAGTAGTAGTCTACGATACAGCCTATGTCGAGGTTGAGGTTGAGGTAGAAGTCGAGGTTGAAGTAGAGGTCGAGGTGCTCGTACCAGAGCAATATCCTCTTTGGGTTCAAGCCATTATCCAACCAAAGCTTATGAATGGTATCGACATTCTGTGGGTTGTTGACCCTTCTGGTTCTATGACAAATGATATGCCACGAGTTGCCGATGGCGTTACGCAGATGATGAATGCTTTGCCAACAAACGTATTCTGGAGACTTGAGATTCTTTCAACTGATTACATATCTGCTTTGAATATGGCTTCATTTCCTTTACTGCCTGGAGATTCTGCCAATGATGCTCAAGCTCAACTAAACAACAACGTTCATGGCCATCGTGAAGGTGGGCTTGAAGCTGCTAAGTTTTTTATGTCTCAAAATATTGATGCCTATCAATGGTTGCGAAGCGATGCGGCCTTGTTGATTGTTTTCGTCTCTGATGAGGACGACCGAAGTATTGGGTGGGATGGACAAGCGTTCATACAATGGATTAAGTTCGTTAGAGAAACGGTCTACGTTACAGCCATCGTGAACCAAGACAACTCTATTAGCGAATGCCCAGGTCAATTCAGCGCAGTTAATGATGTTGGGCATGAATATATGGATGTTGCGAATCATTTTGGTGGAGTCATCATTGACATTTGTGCAGATGATTGGAGCCAAGGGGTTGCGCAAGCCTCAAGTCAGTTACAGCTTATTGAGGAAATAAAGTTGGACTATACTCCTGTCTCTGACCAGCATATCGAAGTTTTTGTCGATAGTGTTATATGGCCAGATTGGACTTACGATGCGACGACAAATATAATTACATTTACGGTTGTACCACCAGAAGAGTCTCTGATAGAAGTTGTGTATAATTACCAATAGAATATACTATTTATTGCTGAGGAAACGCAATGAAAGTTAAGGTAAAAAGAAAAGTTGTAAAAGAACAGGAAGCATCTGAGCCTACTTGGATGGGAATGATGGGCGGCGACGCAGGTACAGCGGACCCTGATCTTAGTACGATGAGTCCAGCTTCTACAATCCCAATTACAAAGGATACAGAGAAGAAAGAGGTTCCTGAAATTAACAAGATAAAAGAACTAGGGTATGACGTTAAGAAGAAACTTGGGCAAGGAAAGTACGGTACCGTATATCTGGTAATGAAAGATAACACTGAGTATGCTATGAAAGTTGTGGGAACAAACCCCGATGATCAGGGTGCACAACAAAGAGAAGTTGAGAATTATAAAAAAGTACAAATGGCAAGAGTAAAAAATCCTCTGATTGCGAAACACTTCCCTAAAACAATGTTTGCCAAAGTCATCGATGGTTACGGCTATATCGTGATGGAGAAGCTTGAATTTGGTTCTAAGTCTTATATAATAGATGATATGTTTCAAGGCCCGGAAGCTACCGTTCCGGCCGATAAAGAACAGCAACACAAGTCAATGGCGAAGAAAGCTTACCAGGTTTTGACGAATAAAGATTCTAGAGAAGCTTTACTTGATTCTATGTTTACACTTGTTGTGTTACCAGAAGATGTCGAAAAGCAAATACAAGGTGAGATGGAAGTTGTTACTTATCTGAATAGGGCGGACTTAGGTTCAGAAAAGCCTGAGAGTGAAGAACAGCTTATAAGGATGGCTGCTGATATAATATCTCCGGCAGCTTACGAATATATATTCAACACTCCTGCTGGAGATACACCCCAGCCTGGAGATCTAAGAGCAATATATTATTTCAATCCTGGTCTTCTCGTGTTTTTGCTTAAGGCTCTGAAGACGGTCAAAAAAATACAACCAGACCAATATATGAGAACTGAGTATTCGGCTGTTGTTGAATATGCTAATTTTTTAAGAAAAGCAAGCCCGGTGCCCTTGCATTACAAACACAAGTACGGTAAAGGTAGTGGGGCTAGTGATAAGGTGGCCGGAGCGTTTAAAGAAGCAACTAGCATAAGAAAAGCCCTAGATGCTTTAAGGCAGGAGTCTGGGCTTGTGGGTAGAGATATGCACGATCAAAATGCGATGATTAGACCCCGTACTGGTGACGTTGTTATTGTCGACTTGGGTTTGTTTAGGCCTGCTGGTGGCTCTTTGGAAGAAAAAAGAAAGAAACGAAAGAAGCGCCGAAAGTCTAGAAACAAATATCATTGGAACGTTGGAAGTTGGTACTACGGTGGTGGTTATGGAGACCACGGAGACGCCGGCGGTGATGGTGGCGGTGGTGACGGCAAGCGTGATGACAAAAAGAAAATTAAAATTAAGATTGTAAAGAGCTTAGAAGAAAAATGTCAGAAAGGTTATAAGACTCACCCAACAAGAAAAACAAAAAAGATGTTTGGGAAAACGTATCGTAACTGTGTTAAAGCAGAAGGGCAAGTTGAAGAAGTGTATTCGGATAAACAAAGGCGATATATGTGTGCAATGGCAGAGCCGGATGCTGATAGGCCAGAGGGGCTATCGAAAGCAGAAGCAGAAGAAATGTGTAAAGGTCCAATGAAAGAAGGGTGGTCCGATAAGTACAAAAAGTCAATCGATTGCAGTAACCCAAAAGGCTTTTCTCAAAAAGCTCACTGCGATGGCAGAAAAAAGAAAGAAGGCAAAGACCCAGCGAAAGGCACCGGTAAGAAGCCGAAGGGTTCTGGTCGTAGATTGTACACAGATGAGGACCCAAGTGACACTGTATCGGTAAGTTTCAAGTCTGTCTCGGCAATACAGAAGACGTTATCTAAAAAATCTTTTAAGTCAAAGAGTCATAAACGACAATCACAGATAATTAATCTGATACACCAAAGAGCGAGAGCGGCTTATCAGAACGCCAAAGACCCAAAAGTCAAGGCAAGACTCAAGAAAGCATATGAGTACGCTAAGAAGCGAAAAGAAGCTTCTAAAAAGAAAACCATTCGAATGAGGAAAAATAAAAAATGAGCAAAGAAGAACTCGAAGAGAAAAGAAAAAAGAGTAAAGGACGAAAGAAAAAAGTAAAAAAGAAAAAGGGAAAGCGTGATGCATGTTACCACAAGGTACGGTCTCGATACGACGTATGGCCCTCAGCATACGCATCTGGTGCTCTTGTAAAGTGTCGCAAAGTTGGTGCAAAGAATTGGGGAAACAAATCTAAAAAGAAAAGGAAAAATGAATCAATGGATAAAGAAGATATAAAAAGAATCGAAGATGAAATCTTAGATACACTTGAAAAAGAAGGTGGTGCTGCTGGTATGGACCCTCTTAAGAAAGCTGCTGATGTTACGTCCTCGAAAGTTAAAGATGTTATCGACGACATGGAAGATGTTGGACAACATGAAGATGGGGACTACATTGCTGATGATGGCGATGAGATAAATGTTCAAAAAGAAGAAATGGGTCCAAAGAAAATGATAAAAGTTAGAATAATAAGAAGAGTAGAGGAAGGCACATGACCGGATCTGATGTAGAACAGGATGTTCTTGAAGAAGAAAAGAAGATTGTTTGCCCAAACTGTGGTCACCATAATGAACCAGGGGTAGACAAGTGTTCTAATTGTGGACATTCTCGAAACAAAGGGCAATGGAAAGAAGTCGTTGACGAAAAGAAAAAAAAGAAGAAGAAAAAGAAGAGCAAGAAAGGTGGAACCAAAGATGGCAAAGGAGCGAGCAGTAAGGGGTATTCTTTGCGCGATTGGTTTAAAGGCGGAGGATGGGTCCAAGCTGGTGGAAAGTACGATGGTAAGCCCTGTGCGAAGCAACCAGGACAGAAAACTAAGCCTTATTGTAGAGATCCCGATGACAGAGCTAAGTTAAGCAAGAAAGATAGGAACAAACGTGCTAAAAAGAAGCGCAGAGAAGATCCAAACCCTAATAGAAAAGGTAAAGCCAAGAATGTTAGGCAAAAAAAGACCAAAAGGAAGAATGAAAGCATGATAACACCAGATTATATACTTATGTTAATTGAACAGGAGGTTCAAGAAGCACTAAACGACCAAATAATGTATGAACATTATATCTTGGAAGACGCAACGTACGAAGATGGCTCTCCTCTAGAGGAAGACTTCGAGTTTTTTGAAGTTTTAAGCGAAGAAGAACTCGAAGAAGCTGTTTATCAAGGCAAAACTGTCAAGTTGAACAAGCCAACTAGGGGTGACGTCAAGAAATTTAAGGTATATGTTAACTCTGGTCGTAAAGATGCAAAGGGTCGTGTTCTTGCCAAGAAGGTAAACTTTGGTCATGGTGGATCAAGTGCTAAATCTAAAGGCGAAAAAACCATGAGGATTAGAAAAAGCAATCCAAAAGCTAGAAGAAATTTCAGAAAAAGGCACAATTGCGCAACACCCGGACCAAAAACTAAGGCACGATATTGGTCTTGCAAGAAATGGTAGATATTTACTATTACCAGCAAGGAGGATATATGCGTTATGGAAATTTTAATGGAATCACTGGCTCAGTACGGGCCATTAGGTCTCTGGACTGCTTCACTTCTGTATGCCAACTATCAAACCCGCAAAGATGCCAAAGAGGAAGAGCGTCTTTTGCAAGATAAGGTCATAGATAAACTTGAGAAACAACATACAATGCTTGAAAGAGCGTTGGATAAGTTGGATCTAGGGTTAGATATGAAAAAACAGATGCATCAGGAAGCTAGGATCAGAGAACTGAACACTAAAACCTAATATTTAAATATTATATAATATTTTCATTTGACAAACCCTCCCAAGTATGTTATATTGTAATTGTTACAGTGGAATATAACGAAAAACTATTTATGATATAACAATATTATAACATATCTTGAGGAGGATGTCAAGTGAAATATAAAAAAATATCTTTTGATTGGGATAATACTATCGCAATGAGCTATATGGTTGATTCTGATGACTCAGAACTTCCTGTATATACATTTCAAGGACATAATAATAAATTAATAGATTTAATTAAAGATTATTATAATCAAAATATAGAATTATTCATAGTAACTTCTAGGAAAAGACAATTAGAACAGTATTATCCTGAAGATTCAGTGCTTTACCAACTCAGGTTACTCAAATTAGACCATATCTTCCCTCCAGCAAGAGTTCACTTCACTGAAGGTGACCTAAAAGCTAAGACTTTACGCAGTCTTGGTATTGATTTACACTACGATGACAGTATGGAAGAGGTTTTGGAGTGTAAAAAAGCAGGAATTGAAGTGATTCCCTCCATGGACTTCCATCCAGACACCAATGTTATAGCAAAAGGTGTCATCAGAGACATAAATGGTGATGTTTTGTTACTAAAACGTACTGATGAGGGTACAAAGTGGGACATTCCCGGTGGTCATATCAAGAAAATTGAAGATGATAGGGGTCTAAAAGGCCTAGCAGACGGTTTGGAGCGTGAAGTAGCAGAAGAAACAGGTATTTTAGTACCAAATTCTAAGCTGATTGACAAGTATGAACACACTTGGAAGGAACATCATAACCAAATGAACATACTTTTAGTCGATATTGAGTTTGAAAAGCCCTCTGTGGACCTAAATGTTCAGAAATTCCAAGAAAACTCGGAATATGTTTGGGCCACTAACGAAGAATTAGAGCAATATTTACCACAAATGACCGAGGCTGCTAAGATTGCAATCCAAAATTACCTTGAAAACAAGGATAAACCAGTTGTAACAGAGGCAGCCTACCTTCCATCACAAGCTCGATCGTGGGCAAAGATGAAGAAAAGGCTAATTGGTATGGGTAAGAACAAGCATACTGGCGGAGGCTCTGGCCATAGTAGACCAAAAATGACAAAAGGCAAGGCTGCACCACCTGAATTTGCTGTTTTAGAGTCCGATGAAGCAAAAAAAAAAGAATTAAAGTCAAAATTGTCCGAAAGTCTGGACAAGGTAATCAATAAAGCCCGAAAAACCAAGGATGATCCGTCTGCAAGAAGGGCTCAACGCATAATTGACGCTATGGATAGGCTTTTAGGTAGTAAATCTAAGTCCATATTGTCTCTAGAAGAGGAAAACCTACTATTTGCCGAGACATTAGAGACATTCATCAAGGATTCTAAGGGCAATCCACTCGAAATGGTCACAATTAAGGGCTCCGGCTCTGGATATTACTACTCTATGAGCGATAAAAAGCCAATCTTGGTGCCTAGAGCCGGAGAATACTACCTAGTTTCCGAAAAACCAGACGATTTAGGCAGATTAAAGGTATATTCTCACTACAAATTTACATCTGGGGTCGTTTTATTGATACCAAAAGATGAAATTCAACGGATTGGGTGGAATTAGTGACCGAGATCTTAGAAAAATGGCTTATTTTCACCGCATCGGTCGTATTTTTTATGACTTTTTATCATTTTGTTGGCTTTGAGACCACAATCATAGTGATTTTACTAGTTATATTGAGCAAAATGAGGTAAATCTAGCCATGAAAATAACAAAAGAGCAGCTAAAAGCGATAATTCAAGAGGAATATGCCCTTGTAAAAGCCCAAATTCCGCAAGAAAAGAGCGATTATTTCGAGTATCCAGACGAAGAAGGTAAGATGGCTAAGAGGCAATTAGAGAGTATAATTGAGTATTCACAGCAACTTGTATCAATGTTGGGGGATAAAACACAACTTGAGTCCTGGGTTCAAAGCAAATTGACCAAGGCTGAAGACTATATCTCTACTGTTAAGCACTATCTTGAGTATGAAATGGGTCATATGCCAAATGATGGACCAAATCCTCACGATATGGACCCAGAAAAAGCACATATGTACGAAGAGGGAGATGAGTAGGTCTTTAGAAGAAAAATTTAAAGGACTAAAGGTAGGAGACTACGTTGAATGGTCGGAATTTGACCCGTATAGCGAACTAGCTGACAGAACAGTGCGAAAAGAAGGACTTATAGTTGGTTTTGGCGATGTAAGTGAGTTTGTAAGACCGTTTATATATGTTATGGTGCTAGAAACAACAACTGGAAAAAGAACACCCGTTTTAGTTCATAGATTACACAAACTGGAGACTAATTAGAATATGTCTTGTGAAATACATAATAAGTCCAATTACGATATATCAGGAATGAAGCCTTTGGTTCAAGATATGTACTCGTTTGCTGATAAAAGGTTTGGTTTCAACAAACCTCCGTCAATAAACTTTGTCTCTGACTCAAATAACCACCCATTGCTCGGAAAGACAGCACACTATGACCCGTCTTCTATGGAGATAGTGGTATATGCCGACGGTAGGCATCCAAAAGATATGATGCGCTCAATAGCCCATGAACTTGTTCACCACAAGCAGAACCTGGATGGTCATTTTGACGGTGAGAGTGCCTGCGGTGCTCAATATGCTCAAAAAGATCCGCATTTAAGAAAAATGGAAAAACAAGCCTATTTACAGGGTAATATGTGCTTTCGCGATTGGGAAGATGGCTATAAAGCACAGCACAAAGATATTTTTTATGAAAGGAGAATACGCAAAATGTCTATAAAGAAATGGAAAGATAATGAATTAAACACTTTGTTGAATGAACGTTGGGGATTCTCTATGGATCTTAACAAACTTAACGAAAACAAAATGCCTATGAAGGATGAGCCACCAGGCGAAGACCTCAATGATGATGGAAAGAAAGGGCACGGAAAAGTACCTGCATTTTTAGAAGAAGAAGAAGTCGAAGAAGATTTGACCAAACTCAAAGGTGGTCTTAAAGACTACATGATGAAGAAGCAAGGCAAAGAAGATAACGACGAAGAAAAAGAAGAGCAAAACGAAATAAAGATGGGCTTGATGTCTGACGATATTCCTGCTGCTCTTAAGAAAGCAACAGTTAAGGAATTAGAAGCAGCTTTAAAAGCTAAAAAAGAAGAGAAAGATGACAAAAAAGATAGTTGAAATAACATCACTCAAGGAATTGATAGAGATAGCCCAGATGGATGAGTACTCTTCATCCGCCGCTATCTCAGGCATGGCTGCAATTCCACCTAAAGAAAAAATAAGGAAGCGTAATAATATGAGAAGAGAAATGCAAACCGAGCAACTTCTAAGACAACACATTAGAAAAAAGATTAAAGCACACCTTAAAGAACAAAGTGGACAAGAAGAACAACTTCGCTTAGTGATTCGTTCTCTTATCCAAGAGGCAAAAGATACAGCCAATCCTCACCCAAGTACCGGTATCAATAAATTGCGTGATGCTTTTCGCAAAGCAAAACCCTCTATCAAAACCAAGTTCCAGCAACTAACGACTTCACAAGAACAACGACAGTCGTTTACAGCTCACTTACTCAATGCCTTTATGAGTCTATATGATCAGCTCGATGCTCTCAACGCTCAAGGTGCTGCTCCTGATATTGACGCACCAAGTGGAGGCGATGCTGCGATTGATGGTTTAGCGCCACCACCGGAAGACACCGATATCGAAGCTGATGTAGAAGCTGAGGTTGCAAAAATAATAAGTGAAATTGAGGTAAAGATTGAGGATGATGACGAAGAAATTGATGTAGTCTCAGATGAAAAGCCAAAGGAAAAAAGCCAAGTTGAAAAAGACGTTGATAAAAAGAAAGACCTTGAAGCTGAAAGAGAAGCATTTGGTTCTGGAGTCGGCGAAATGGACAAAACTGGTCGTAACCAGTCCTTTGACGCATTCAGACTTGTACAATCCTATTTCTCAGACGCTTATCTTGATCTAGATAACGAAGCTGATCGCGAGATGTTTAAAACTTGGATGCTTTACAATCTAGACCTGCTATTGAAGTCGTATGAATCAGAATTGAACCCTGACTTAGCTAAACCTGACATTCCGAATCCGGAAGGTGCCTAGTGTGGCAAAAAAAGAATAATGAGTACAAGGGCAAGTCGTACTATTACTCAACCGTCAATAAATTAAGAAAAGAAAAGAAGATAGATGATCAGTTTGAAGTCATGCTATCTTCTTTATCTTTAGAGGAACTTATATCTGTTAAGCTAGAACTATCAGCAAGGTATCTTAATAACAGGATGTATAACTTTCCTATATGGAAATCTATTGAAGCAATATGTCGAGAAGCCGTGGTTAGGTTTGCTTTGTCAACTTGTCGTTCCAAGCTTGACGCCGCCTCTTTTCTAGGCCTCAGCCTTGGCGATCTGAATCTTAATTTGAAAAAAATGAAAATAAAATTTGACAATGAAAACTAAACGTGTTATATTAAAGGAAAGAGTTTAGGACTGCTGTCTGAGATTAAGATGACAATATTATGTATTCCTCCCTATAATGGCACACATATTATCCTCCTCCCAAATCTGCCAACTAATATTGTAATACATTTTAACCCCAGGCAGCAGCTCCTTTTTTAAGTGATAAGTGATGGACGATAAATTAAAAAAAGAACTTAAGGATACCATACTCAAGACCATAGCAAATGGAATAGCTTATGCTTTTATGACTCCCGACCAGAGAGATAAAAAAGAACAAGAGCTGGTAGAGTACTTAAAAGAGCGAGAGTATCAAGTCTTGATCGAAAACTGTATGATTTACGTCCTATCAGACGATTGGGAAAAGATCCTAATGATGGAAATGACAAGGAACACTTTGTATTTCAATCCAGTAGATATGAAGCAAACATCAGAAGTTATTTACTATGTGCTTCAGTTCACAGCAAAAAGTTATTTAGACCAGTTAATGCCTCTGCCGAAAAAAAAGAAAAAAGAGGTAATTAAAAAAGAGGAGGATGAAGTCAATTTTGATGAGGAAGAGGAAACAGAAGATGATAAGCCCACCCCGTCATTCGACTTCTTATAAAACTATGAAAATATTTTATTTAAAAAGAGTAGAAGATGAGTCAGGAGTTTCCGGGACCGGACGAGTGGCCCAAGGGTTTATCTTTGATAATGGTAAGGTTGCCGTAACCTGGTTATCAGAGCACCCCTCTGTCACTATCTACGACAGCATTGGAGAGATTCACGCAATCCATTCTCACGAAGGGAAGACCGAGATAATAATGGAACCAGATTACAAACGTGCATTTGGTGAGTTAAAGTCTTTTGTTGAGAACTTCAGCCTAGCAGATGCTTGCCTTACTAAGTTATCTCCAGAATCAGCAGCGGGTAAACTGATAACTAAAAACTAGTTATTTAGTGGAACCCAAATATACTCTCAAACTCGATGCAGCATACCGACCTATAGAAGTTATAAGCGCTTATAAAGCCTTCTGTATGGTGTATTCTGGCCGTGCAAAGATGTTGGAGGGCTATGACACCGGTCCGATAAAACAGGCCGCTTATCCGTCCGTTATCGTCCTTAAAAACTACATCTCCAATAGACACCACCAAATGTCCTGCAACAGAAGAAATGTTATATGGAGAGATAAGAACACCTGCCAATATTGTGGAGGTGTTTTTTTACATAAGGATCTTACGATGGATCATGTTTATCCAAGATGCAAAGGTGGAGAAAAGTCATGGGACAATATTGTTACAAGCTGTAAACGTTGCAATGGTCGCAAGGGACACAAAACAATTGAAGAATTTGGAAAAAAACCCTTGACAAACCCGAAAAAACCTGTTATAACTATAAGAGAGTATTATCGTAATATTCACTTTCCAATTTCATGGGACAAGTTTATCTAGGAGAAATCATGAATATAGCAGACCAACTCGAAGCGGTAACCAGAATGCTTCAGAACGCAGATGCAGAAACAAGAGCAGCATTTGGTGAGTGCTTTCAGGCTGCAAGGATCTTGGGAGACAAAGGCTTTACGATTGAGCAGGTTCAAGTAATCGCTCTTATGGGGCAGCAATGTTCGCAGAACAAAGAGCTTAAGGGAATGTTCGAGTACCTTCAGACCCTGACGACGTTTGACCCATCCGCAGGTTTTAATTAAAAGATGATAAGGCAAAAAGCCTATTATTTTTCTATTTAGGTTATCTTGATAGAGGTAGGTTTATGATTAATGAAATAACAATCGCTGATGTTCTGGAAGAGCTGTTGGATGAGAGCCCGTTGGCGAGAATGAAGAGCATGAAGACTAGCACAGCCCAGGATACCTCTGCTCAGGAACAAGGCCCTACCGGCAAAATGGACCCGAAAGAATTTGAAGCGGCCTACCTTGAAATACTAGACACAGTTTTAAAGAAGAATATAAACATACTCAGAGACAGAGAAAAAGACGATTTCTTATTCACCCAGGCTGAATACATTGGTAGGTCTATTGACGGCATCCACAGAGAGGTAGGAATGGACCACAACAAAACTGCGACTTTAGATGGAGCAGTTGTAGAGCTATTTGATAAAGTAAATAATGAAATTAAAAAGCTTTTCAGCAATGAAGCAATCACGACTTTTGATCAAGCAAGAGCTGAGATTGTAACCACATCGGCATATAAAGATCTAATTCAAATACCCGGCCTCGAAACTTTGAAACAACTAGGAGACAGCGCAAAGAGCTTAGGAGAAAGGTTCCCAGCTGCTTTAGTAGATAAATTCTTATCTGTATTTTATAAAAGAGAAGGCGCGGAGCCACCTAAAGACAAAAACCAAGGACTCACAGACACTTCATCCCAAGTGTTAGATAACCTTGCCAACAACGACGAAGCTGCTAAAAAAGCTGCTAACAAACTAGTTGTTCAAAGCAACGGAGACAAGGAAGAGGCCAAAAACAAAGGGCAAGAAGCGGTTGCACAATCTAAAGAAAAAGCCAATAAAGAGAATCCTAACAATAAGGAACAAAATGACGCAAATGCTGAGACAGCGGAAGAAAAACTCAATAGAGCTATTGATGATACCCAAGCCGACGAACAGTCCGCACAACTCGACCGTGAAGCAATAGCCGACAGATACACCTCGCCCCAAGAAGGTTCTGAAGTCTCCTTGCAAGATGCGTTTGATTACTTCCTTGATAACTTCTTGGAAACTCGATTGCTGAAGGACCAAGTAAAAGCAATAACAGATTTGGAGACATCGATAGCAGCGTTTGAAACAGCATTCAGAGCAGGTGCTGGAGACGCTCAAAGAGGATTGTCTGAGAGTTTGTTGAGAGAGCAACCACTCACAACAGACCAAATGAAAACATATATACAAGCGGTTGAAGATGGAGCGCCGGCTGCATTTGACAAACTTGAAAAAGAGCGTCAAGAAAGAATAAAGGAAAAGTACAAACAACTTAGAGATGAAGAACCCGAAAAACTTGATAAAATTAAACAGGACCTAAAAGCCGAGAAAGAGAAAAAACTTCGTAAAAAGAGCATAGTAATGCTTAGAGAATTGAAAAAACAAATCATCGATACACTTAAAAATATGGCAGTAAAGCTAAAGTCCTTAGACGACCCAGGTGCAAATTCTGCCTTTAGAAAATTCGATAAAGATTTAATCAAAAAAGAAGCAGACAAGCTTCAAAAGCTTCTATTCCTAATGAAGAAAGAATTAGGAATA
>VMHT01172759.1_pt1 | contig 20061 bp, 29 predicted proteins | sample 4693611 | NCBI WGS metagenome assembly VMHT01 (sample SAMN12280063, study PRJNA550983) | marine metagenome | isolation source: seawater sampled from same location over 5 years 0.02-0.2 micron viral filtrate | place: USA: collected off the coast of southern California halfway between the port... ...
TCACCAAAGGTACCTATCTCTTCTACATCTGCAACAAATGTTTCTCCTGTTGCACCACCAAATACACCCGCTGCAAATCTTTTTGTTTTAGATGCTTTGTTTAGTTGATCAGCTTTTGCTGCTGCTAATGTAACGCTTTTCTTTTTTAAGTTTGCATATGTACCAGCTTTCTTTGCTTTCAATGCTTTGTCTGCTAATTTAGTTGCAGCTTTGAAACCAATACCACCTGGTATACCTATCTGTGTAAATACTTCTACAAGTTTACCTGCGACTCTGTCTTGTGCAGTATCTTCAAATATATTTATACCATCAAAAAACTTTTCTACATCTGCTGCTGTATTACTGTCTGCTCCGTAATCGACAAGCTCTGCTCCAAGAGATACAACACCTTCTACAGTTTTAATTAAACCAGATGCAAGACCTGCACCTATAGATGCAAATATACTACTGTCGTTGTTTTCTTCTGCTGCTGATAATGGTACATATTTTGCCATTTAAAACTCCTATTGATAGAAGCTTTCGTCAAACTCCGAATCTCTTAAATCTGGTATAATTTCTTTTAATGGTTTTCCTGGTTTTGTTTTCTGACCAAATAATCCTGGTGTCGTTGATGTATTAGGATCTGGCATATCATCACCTGATGTATCTATATCTGCAGAGTCTATAGGTACTAATTTAAGATCTCCAGATTCAACATCTGTAACAAATTTAACTGCTTTACCTGATGCTACATCATAATATATTTTTCCTAAATAATCTGGATTTGCTTTTTTAAAATTATTTATTTGTTTTTTTGTTCTTACTGTTGTTGCATCTATTGGTTCTACTGATACAGACTCTACTCCTTCATCTTGAACTAATCTATTGTATTCAGTTTCAAAAAACTTAACGGCATTTTGTCCTTTAATTATGTTAGGTGCATTAGTTGCTGGATCGCTAAATATTTCTGCATATGCCATAACGTTTTCATCACTATCTTTCATGCCTGCAATTTTTTCTCTTGATGCAATTAACTTATCTGTTTCTGCAGCTGATGCATCTATTTTTCTATCAGTTTCACTTCTTAAAAAATCTCTTTCACCTTGTAGTTCTCTACTTCTTGCTTGACTTACTTGTAATTGATTAAACGGATCTCGTGCAGCCATACCTGCTGTTTGAAATATATTACCTTGTGGTGGTGTTGCTAAAAGATTTAAACCGAAACTAGTTAAAAAACCAGGTAGTCCTTGTGCTTGAAATGTTGGCATTGATCCTTGTTGATAACCTGTTCTACCACCATTAGCCATTTTTTGTGGTTGATCTAGTCCTGATGTAATACCAGAGCCTGCTGATCCACCTATTCTAAACATGGGTCTTTTTAAAGTTCTATTCATAATTATAAATTAATACCAAATTTAGCATTTGGTCTTGTTGCACCATAGATACCTGCAAGTGTTGTACCAACACCTAATGCAGTTTGTAATGGTGTAGGGTTAGGTATGTTTGTAGTTTGTGTTTGACCAGGATATCCACCCATGATCCCTGTTACTTGACCAGCAAATCTATCTAATTGTTCTTGTGGTAAGAATGTAGCTTGTCTTGCTGCTTCTCTAGTTGCATCAAGATTTGCTTGTTGTTGCGCTTGATTCAAGGCGCCCAATGAACCTAAACGTTGAATATCTGTACCTGTTGCTGCTTGTTGTTGCATTCCTAAACCTGATTGAAATGCACCTAAGCCTTGTTGTTGTGCTGCTAATGCTCCTCTGTTAGCTATGTCTTGTTGTCTGGCTCCTGCTGCCTGACCGAATCCTTGTTGCAAGAGACCGGCTTGTAATAACGCACGTTCTCTCGCAGCCCCTGTGCCAAACTCTGCGAGTTGCACTCCCGCTCGACCACTGCCGAGCGCACCCAAAGCTGTTTGTTGATCTCTTATTCTCTGTTCTTGAATTTGTGAATTACGATCAAACTCTGAAAGTGTTGCATCAATTACTTGTGATTGATACGGGGACATAAAGTCTTGTACGCCTTGTTGGAAAGCTGTTGCTCCCAAACCTACTCCACCTAATGCTGTGCCTGCTGCTGTGCCTGCAGTTTGTGCTTGTTGTAAAAAAGGTGCAAAAGAACCTACACCAGCCTGTGCTAAATTTTGTGCTTGTGTTTGTAATGCATCTTGACCTGCTACTTGTGGTGCAAGTCCTGATAAACTTTGTTGTCTTGTTGTAAATTGTTGAGCAGCACTTTGTCTTGCTGCAAAGTCTGCAGCAGATTCACCTGGCTGTTGTGATATTCCTGCAATTCCTGTTGATACTACAGGTACACCTGATTGTGCAGTTATTTGTTTTGCTAGATCTGTTCCTAAATCTTGAACAAATTGTGCGGGTACTTGTTGTACGGTTTGAACAGCCATTATAATACTTCCTCTAGTCTTTGTGATGTTTGAAACATTTTACGTGCGCCTTCTAATCCTTGCGATTCTTCTGATACGTCACCTCCGGATTCGAGGTTCTTCATCATGTTATACATAACTTCTGCGCCTTTGTCTACATCTCCTTCACCTGCATTTCTAACAGCATCGGCTGTAAATACAAATTCATTTTTTGATAATCTTGCAGGTACGTCATCTGCTTTTTCCATACGTCCTATTGGAACAAATCCACCTTCAGCTCTTAAATCCATTTCTTGTCCATCCATATCTAATAATGGCATAGTCTTCTTAGCAACTGGCTCGTCCATAGATCCACCTTCTGCTTTTCTGTTATAAAATTGTAAATATTTAGAATGGTTTTCATTCATTTCTGCTGCTTCAGGACTTGCTTCATATACCTTAACCCAACCTTTATAGTTAGGATCATTTGATAAATTTGGTGCTTCCTCTTCTTCTGCATCTTCTGAACCGTTTGCATAATTCGTTCTCATTATTCCACCTTCTGCTTTAAATCTTCTTGCTAGATATTTGTTAGGATTAGCTCTAATCTCTGCTATATCTATTCCTGTTTCATCTGCAATATTTTGTGCTTCTTCCTCTTGTTTCGCTGTTAAACCACCTGCTAGTAATGATGCTCCTCCTATTAAAGCTCCTACGCCTAACTTAGATAATGGACCTATTCTTTTAGGGAGACCCATACCAATTCCATCAGCTGTATTTGTTAATCTTTTTAATAAACCTAAATTTTTACCAGTTGTTTTTAAACTACCAAATAAAGTAGTTGGACTCATAAAATTAGCCTTAAATCCTGCAAATCCTGTGCCTGTACCTAAAGCCCCTATACCTGCTGCGCCTGTATATAACAATGCAGCTTTACCTATTGGTGACTTTGCAATTTTTTTAACTGATCGTGTAACTTTTCTAACAAGTTTACCTAAACCATACATCTGTCTTGCTGATTCAAAATCCATTTCACCACCTACAACATCATTGTTCATAATACCACCTTCAGCTCTAAATCTTCTAGAAAATTCAAAAGGTTCTTCATCTTCTGATTCTTGTTCCACGATGCTTGGTGCGTTAGCAAGTTGAGAATTTAATGAAAATGTAGGAGTTATATAATTATCACCTTGTCCTTGTTCATCGTCTTCCTCAGTAGTTACTGGTCCCGCAATGTTTGCCATATTATATCCACTTCTAATACCTAAATCTTTTGGACCAAAAAGTCCGAGTGTTCTTCCAACTAAAGTTTTATCAAAAATATCTTTAGCAAATCCGAAAGCTCTTTCTAAACCAGTTTTTCGTCCACTAAAATTTTGTCCAATGTCTCCTCTACTAACTGCTTTGTCATAATCAGCTTTAGTCATTCCTCTTTGTTGAACATCTAAATCTCTGCCTCTATCTTCACCATCTCCAGGTGCATTATCTCCAAATCCTGGATCATTTGCATGTCCTTCGTCTGCAGTGGCATATCCTGGTCGTTTACCATCTGCTCGTAGTTTAACCAGCATACCGCCGTCTTGTAACATCTGTTTTGCTTGTTGTGATCTTGTTATGGCCATCGTTCTATCTTATTTTGTTTTTCCGAATAAATCAAGACTAGGCATTAAAACCGTCACATCTTTTCTTATGTCCTCTGGCAATATTCCTTTGTCTTTCCATTCTTTGTCATTTTTGTATTTTTCACCTGTTTTTTTATTAATTATTTTTTCTATAATTTTATCTGGTTGTATTTCAATCATTATGTTGTTACCTCTCGTGGCTGTATTTCTAATATAGAAGCTATGACGTGCAGCTCGTCCGCGTCAGCAGCTTGTACTTTCAATGCCTCTCCTTCTTCCATTATAAGAGGTTGACTTAAAAGTTCTGTTGTTGCTTTAGATGCTATAGCTTTATCTTTAAATAAATTAAATATAGCACTACTAGCATTAACTAAAGTTATAGTTATTGTGCTTCCTGATCCGGCATCTTCGGATACTATTAATGATTTTACAACAGCAGCTTTAAAACTAGGCACTGTATATAGTGTAGTTAAATTTGATGTAGTTAAATCTACTTTTTTATTTATAAAACTATTAGCCATTAATTTACAAAGAAGTTAAATGCCTCAACTTCATCCTTTAAATCTTGTTGATATGTAGTATTTAATTTTTCTACAATAGAGTCTAAATCTCTAACTTGAGATTCTGCAACAGTAATATCATACTCTTTACTAGCTCTTGTTAATACTTGCGCTATCTTTGCCATTATCTACGTCCATCTGGTTGTATATCTAATCTAAAAGTTCCTAACTTCCAAGTTTGACTAGTTGTTGTATTTTCTATTTTTAATGCAATAGCTCTAGCTCTTGCACGTGTATCTACTTTTTTTGTAGTTGAGTCAACTGTAAATGGTCCAAGTGATGAACTTGCCTGACTATCATTTGGAAAATTTCTTAATTCTAATGTAACTTGTGCATTACCAGTTTGAGCTATAAAGTCAGGTATAAATCTTCTTATCTTCATTAAAAACTCACCATCTCCTCTAAACGTTGCAACACCTGTTTGTGTTCCTTGAGCTGATCTTTGTTGTGTAATGTCAAAATCACCAGATGAAATGTTTGAAGTTATTGCAGTTATAGTTCCATTTTTATTTTGATCTGTTCCTGTTTCATGTTCATAATATATTGTTTTACCATCAGTGTTACCTACAACATCAAAAGAAGTATCTGTATCTGCATCATATTCTGTTGCATGTGGTAAACCAAATACAGCAGAATCTCTCCACATTGTTCGAGCTAAAGTTCCGTTTGTCCAAACTGGTCTTTGTGCCGATGAGTCAAAATAATTATAAGTAACTTGTCTATTTACAACCGAAGAGGTTGATGTTGGATAAAACCAAATAACCTCACCAAACAAATTATTTAAACCTGCTGATACCATTTGATTACCTGAATCTAAATTTATATCATTATAAACATGATCTTCTACTAAACATGGTAATGATTCTAACTTACCTGCATATCTAAAGAAACCATTCTCTGACATCCAATATGCAGCACCATCAACTTCTACACATGCATTTTGTCCAACAAGTCCACAGTTTGTTCCTACTTGAGAAAAAGCAAACGTAAATGGTTGACCAACAAAACGTTGAGTAAACAATGCTGTGTCAGTCCAAACATAAATTGCATCTCTACCTCTGATTGCTCCCATGATCTGTGATCCGTCGGCCAGTCTTTGTGTGCCAGCTGTATTGATTGCTGTGGGCACATATGTATTTATATCTTCTTGGTCTGAGAATCTAATAAACATATCGTCTTGTGTAGAGGGTGTTCCAATAGTTGTTTCTGTTCCAAAAAATACTAAGTGACGATCCGGTGTAGATACTAACATGTGACGTGATGCTGTTGGTGCACCTGATATAATAGTTGCTCTTGTTGCTGTAGCATTTGATAAAGAAGAGTCCCATTCAAAAACAGCACCATCATGAATAAGACAAATTGCTTTATCACCAAAATTATCTAGTGACCACATCCCAGGTTCAATAACTAAGTCACCGGATGCAGCCTCACCCCATGCAATAAAATCAGTTGAGTTTGTAACAGTAGCTCCATCACTATGAGATGCTGCAGTTGTTCCTGCAACCCCTCTTGTTAAACCTGTAAGAGTATTACCACTAACACCAGTATAAGAAATTTCTTCAGACCCTATAATAATAAAATTAGTTCCTGAACTTGGAAATTGAGAAGCATCAGTTAATGTAAGGCTTGTTACAGAAGAATTAATTGCACCGTTTAAAGTAGTAGTTACTGCTCCAGCATCTTCACCACCCCAAGATCCTAAACCCCATCCAAAACCTTTTGCCTGAACTGCTGGTCCTACGGTATAATAATGTTGTACTCTAATACCACCCGATGTTGTTGCACCAGCTCCTGTTTCATTTGATGGCATTGTAATTGTAAGAGTTGATGATGTTGGCACAGATGTTACCATAAATTTTTTATCATCAAAATCAGATGAACCAAAATTAGAACCTGTTATAGTTGTAAAATTATCTAATAAAATAATATCATTCTTTAATATTCCATGTGAAGTCGAAAAAGTTATTGTAATAGTTGCTGATCCATTAGTCGTGGTGAATGCGCTTGTAAGCGTTGTTGTAGATTTAATAGGATGTATATCATAAAATACACCACCAGAAAAAGCATACAAAATTCTATTCGTTCCAATAATAGAGTATTTTCTACCTAAGCTATTAACATAGTGATGTAAACCTCTAGTAGCTCCTGTTAAATCGTCTGTTCCTAATTGTTTCCAACCACCTATTTTTTCAGGTGTGCCATATCTAAATCTAACATTATCACAATCTACCCACTGACCTTCTGCTGTAGTTTCTGAAATTTGTTTGTTTATACCTGGCTGAAATCCTATTTTTTGTAGCATAATGGACCTTTATACCGTATTTAAATCTTTTTGAATAGAATTATTATTTCAAAATTTCTAAATTAAATAACCAAAATAACAACACTAGTCTACAATTATTTTCATCACCAAAATAAGTCATTGCTGAATGTGGCACATCGCACTGATAACAAACTAATCTATTAAAACAATTACCCATGACAATATCTGGTTTTTTATTTTTATATGTTTGCGTGCCTGAATTTATTGGAGCATCCGGTGTTAAATATATTAAAGCAGCAATTATACCTTTGTCGGTATGTATTTTATCATTAATCCATTGTGAATCATTTAAATCATTTTTCATTGTTTTATGAAAGTATAAATCAGCATTATAATTAAAATTATTTATATTAAAGTAACTTTTAATAATATTTCTACATATTTTATCTTCTAAATTTTTGTTATATATATTTACTTTTTCACTTCTTTGACCCTCCCAATATTCATCCTTATTTCTTCTTCGGTAGGATAAATTTAATCCAAACTGTCTTACACTATTAGGATCAGGTAAAAAATTATCTATTATTAAAGTCTTCACAATCTACTCAGGCATACCAGTATCTTTATCAAATTTAGTTTCTTTGTTTCGTAAATCATCTGGTAATTTATTACTAACATCAACTGCTAGTTTAATTAAAACATTAGAAAAATCTTTTAAAAATTTAGCAGGTAAAAAAAATTCACCTTTTTCAACTATTAATTTTTTTTCTTGTTCATTAAAAACTATAGTTCCTGATCCATCATTATTCTGTATAATTTTCATTTAATTATTTTAACCTCTTTATTTATGTTTTTATAAGTATCTTTTTTTATATCATCAAATGAAATATTAAAAGACACTATTGTTTTTAAAAAATTTGTTTTTTGTACTTGTGAAGTATGAATTACACTAGATGGAAAAATAATTATATCACCTTCTTCTGTTTCAATATCTATAAAATATTTTTTTGTATATGGATCTAATAATCTTGTTTTAGCACAATCTTTATTAAAGTTTAAATAATAAACCCCAGTATAATTGTGTCCATGAACATGCCATCCATGTTCACCTTGATTGTCGTATTGTTGATTCCAAAGTTCATAAATCATACATTTTTTAAAACCTAAATAATCTGCAAATTTTAAAAATTGTTTTCTAAGATCATCAATAATTAATTTTACCCACAATCTTTCAAAATTTTTTGATTCATTCCAATCACATTTTTTTAATTTATCATTATTGTAATTTTCTAAATGTTCTTCTTGATTGTTTATAATTGATAATAATTTATCTTTATAAAAATAATGTTTTTCAAATTTATCTTTTAAAATAGGTATTTCGCATTTAAACTTTTGCATATCTTTCCTTTAATCCATAATGTATTCTTCTATCTTTAAAAAAAGATTTGTAAGGACCATTTTTATCAACATAATGCATAAAAACTTGTGAACACCAATCACCTTGAAATTCTTCTCTCCAGTGTTTTACTTCACAACCTAAATAAACTGCTGCATCACCGGGATTTAAATTAAGTGGAGTATTGTCCATAAATATAGGCCAAGGAGTTCCATCTGAATCTATGTTAACAGTAACACTTATTTCACAAGAAGGTCTATCAGTATGTTTTGGTAAATCAGAAAATTTAGTGTAACCCCTCCAATAAGTATAAGTTGGTAATAATTCTAAACCAGTTTGTTTTTGAACAATTAATCTTTTTTGCAACATTAATGACTCCATAATAGGATCTGAAAATATACAAAGATTTGGAACATTTGAACTTTGTCCTACGTTAAAATTCTCTTCATTGTGTCTAATTGTTAAAAGAGTATAATCTTTTAATAAAGAAGTTTCTTCTTTAGTTAAAAAATTTTTTATTAATTTATATTTAAAATTTTTTTTTATTTTCATATTATAAATTCCAAATTACAATCATATATCTAGTGCCTTTTGTTACAACATTTGCTTTATGAGGATATAAAAAATTTGAAGGAAACATAATAGTTCTACCTTTTTTTGGTTTTATTTTTTGTGATTGTTTTCCATCGGGAGAAAACATTTCAAAATCACCCCCTTCAAAATCATCATTAACAAATATCACCACACTCATTGTTCTAGGTATATCAGAAAAATGATCAACATGGGGAACATAAAAACCTCCCTCTTCATATTTTAAAACTTCTATCCTATTTGATTTTTTAAAATTAATATAAGGGGCTATGGGTTTATATTGATATAAAATTTCTTTTGCTACTAAAGTAGAAAAATAATTACACCAATGAACATGGGTTAATTTTTTATCATATCTAGTAAACTCAATTCCTTTAGTGTTTCTTATTTCTTTATTAATTTCAGGTTTTGGATTACCCCCAACTCCTACATCTTCAAAATCTAATGTCTTACAAATTCTATAAAATACGTCCATAGTTTTTTCTGAAAACAAATCGTCAATAACTTTAGCGTATTGGCCTACTTCGTAAGGATCTACTTGCATTGTTTTTTTTTCCATATATCTTGTTTATAATTGTGAATAAATCTAAGAGGATACAATGCTTTTGAAATACTGTTACGAGCTATATTTGAACCAGATATTTTCATTTTCCAATTGTCTCTTTTAAAAGGTATTATCTGCACATATGGAGTTCCTTTTTTTATAATAGTATCTAAAACTTCATACTTGTCGCCATTTATTACAATAGGAAAATTTATTTCGGAATTAAATGAATCTGTGTCTACTATTCCTGGAATAATATTAAATCTATCATCTGCATTATTTAATGGTGAAACAAATAAACAAGAATAACCTGGAGGTGTTTTTATTATCCAAGGGTTGTAAATTTTATAAAAAGGTAAATTTTTATTTTTATCTATAAATGGAGAACCCTCTACTTGCTGTGGACCATGAGTTGATTGACCAGGTCCATTATAATTAATATTTATACCATGATTATAAGCTTCTCGGTCTAATGGACAACCAAATAAGCTGTCTTGTTTTTCTTTACCTTCTTGATCTTTTACAGTAACATTATGTTGTATTTTTAAATCTACTGGGACATACAAACAATAACCAAAAGTTAAAGTTTCTAAAAAAGGTATACATCCTTTAATTGTTCGATGTTCTTCAGAATGATTAAGTTTTTTAAACCAATCTGGCACATTTATTTTTATTGGAGTGGGTAGATCTTGTTTTTTAATTACGTAATCTTTAGGTGCAATAAACTCTATAACTTTCTCAAACATATAAGATATATTATATATTATATACCTTAATACGTGTCAAGTAACTTAACCTATTTGATCTTTGTGAAAAAAAGCAATAGAATTTTCAGAACAATATTTTTCCCAATTTATTGGATAACTTAAGGAGCTTGTATCTACAGTATTAAGATAATTTACATACTCTTTTATTTTAACAGCTAATTGTCTTTCAGAATTATTATTAATATATAAATTAGCTACTTCTTTAAAAATATTAAAATGATTTGTTAACATTTCAGCATCAGTACATTGTGCGGTTGTTTCAGGTTCATTTGAAAAAACAACATTTCCATCATCAACAGAAATTATTTTTTGATTTGTTACATAAGAATTAAAATTATCATCAGAAATATCAACAACTGTTTTAAATTGTTCTGGTATATTAATATCGTTTATATCAGTTTCTGTTTTTGCTATTCTAAAAAAATTCCCATTATTTAATATTACAAAAGCCATTTATTACGCCCCTAAATCCTCATAGATTTGTAAAAAACCTGGTTTACCTGGGCTTGCTTGGGATGCTGGACCACCGCCTAGACTACCTCCAGCTCCTCCTAAAACAAAATTACTTTGAAATTGAAATGATAACAAATTTGTTAATGGTGATGTCATATCTGATCCATTAAAACCTACTTTTGCTCCTGGTGATGCTCCTGGATTTCCAGCTGCTCCACCTGAGTTTCTTGGTGTTCCAGTGTTTCCTGCTGTAGTTGCAGCATCTACTGGACTTCCAATAGAAGTAGCTCCACCAGCTGCTCCAACACTATAAGGCTCTGAATAGGGTGCTGTTATAGGATAAGAATAAACTCCAAATCCTCCGTCACCACCTGCACCACCTGGGTTTCCATTATTATCATTATCACCACCACCGCCGGATGCACCACCAGCTCCAACATAAGCTACAATTTTAGTTGCACTTGAGTTAGCTGTAAAAGTTCCAGAAGCAGGACCAGTAATTAATTCTCTTAAAACCATGTTGTTTCCACCTGCTGTTCCTGATGAAGCAGCAACAACTCTTCCAGTGCCGTCAACTGTAATGTCTGCTGTTGTAAAAGTACCTTTTGCGGGTTTAATTATTCTTGGCATTTATTCTCCTAGTCTACCATTTCTACATAAGAAACATGGAATGCTAAATCGTTAGCAGCTCCAGCTGTAATAGCGATTAAATCAGTTTCGTCTAAGTAGATAGGTCTTGAAATTAAATCTAAAGTTGAATCTGCAGGTACAGATATTGTACTTGCTATTTTAAAGTATGTTGAACCATTGTCGTTACTAATTTCTACTGTTGCGTCAGCAGCATTAGTACCATCAATGTTTGCGATTAATATTGTATCAATTCTAACTGCAGTTTCTGCAGGGACATCAATCATAGTAGTTCTGTTTGTATCAGATAAACTACCCATAGCATTCTTAGGTGTGATTGTTGCTATGTTTACAAGATTCGGTGTTGCCATATTTTATTCTCCTTCTAGATTAATATCCGAAAACCATGGAAAATACAATACCTTTTCCATCTGTTGTTATTTTTTGTGTTGAACTAGTGCCATTAGCATTAGTTAATTTACCAACTCCTGAGCCTTTTGGCACCAAAGTAAGATCGATATTAGTGTCGCCTCCAACCGATGAAATAGTCGGACTATTACCAGTTGCAGCATTTGTTATGTCAAAATGGTTGACTGCCGAGGCTGTTGTTTGAAATTGTAATTGTTCGTTTCCGTTTTCGTCTCTAATTCCATGATTATCATCAAAATCAACCATAAAAGAATTAGTATCTAAATTACCACCTAATTGTGGTGATGTATCATCTACAACATCTCCACCAAATTCAACAGAAACTATATTTGGATTATCTGTATCATCAGCTTTTGCATATGCTAATATTGTTTTACCATTTGAAACTGTAGCTGAAGTTCCTGTTCCACTAACGTATTTAAATACTACGTTTTGTGATCCAGAAGTTCCATTTTTTAAAAGATAAAGTTGTTGAACATCTAAAGGTATTGTAACATTTCTAGATGCAGTTAATGATCCAGTAAATTCTATAACTCTATGCGCAAGAGTTGCACCAGTTCCACCGTCTGTTACTGAAAGAGTTGTATCTGCACCATCAGTTACAGCCTGTGAAGCTACTCCACCAATCGCTTGTTCTACTATTTCTAAATTAGTATTTGTTTTTGTTCCCCAAGTTCCTGCGTTTTCACCAGTTGCTTGTTTCTCTATACCGAGAGGTGTATATGTTGATGCCATAATTCTTTTCTCCTATGCGACGTCACTATATGTTATATCTGTGCCTGTTGCAACATTAGAATACGAAATATTTGAACCTGTGTCAACAGCTTGATATGCTTGAATTCCAAATCCTGTTGATGTTCCAAAAGTAGCTACAGAAGCTGTTGCAGAAACACCAGTTAATCCCATTACATCTTTAGGTGTTATTGAACCTACGCTTACTGTTGCAGAAACTCCAGTTAATCCTATTACATCTGCTGGTGTTATTGAACCTACGCTTACTGTTGCAGAAACTCCTGCTGCTAGAATAGTAGGATTTGAAGTAATACTTATATCTCCAAGAGATGTAGTTGCAGATACACCAGTAACTCCCATAACATCTGCAGGTGTTATTGAACCTAACGCAGAAGTCATTGCTTGACCTGTTAGTCCTACTACATCCGCTGTTGTTAAAGATCCAACACTTGTTGTTGCAGAAACTCCAGTTGGTACAATTGTTACACTACCAATTATTGTAGGAGATCCAACGTTTAATGTTGCAGAAACTCCAGTAATTCCCATTACATCAGCAGGCGATAATGATCCAACACTTGTTGTTGCAGATTGTCCATCAAGTAATACTATTCCTTGAATACCCCAAGCGTTATCATTCCAAGCTTGTCTACCCCAACCTGAATTTATTTCTGCTGAAACGGTTACAGAACCAACTGCTGCTGTTGAACTAACACCTGAAACTTCAACCGTAAAAGAACTTTCACCCCAGTTTTCATCACCCCAACTATCAGAACCCCAACCTTGTTCAGGAAAAGATTTTACTGTTCCGACGGATGTTGTTGCAGATACACCTGTTAATACAACAGTTGCTTGATTAGATTGCCATGAGTTTTGATTCCATGCTACGAGAGGGTCGTCTCCGCCCCATATTGATGTAGACATAAGGAGTTCCTCCTTATGCTATTCTTATGATTGCGTCAGTTGAGTCTGCTGTTGGAAATTGAATTGTGAAAGTTCCGCTTGTTACAGTTTTATCTGAACCAAATGCGATCGCACAAACAGCAGGGTCTCCAGATGCTGAATCATTGTAAATTAAAGCGCCATTAGCAGTAAAAGATGCTGAAGTAAAACTTACATCTGAAAAATCACAAACAGCTGTCGTGCTTGATGCTGCTGGAGTTACACTTGTAAGAGTTGCTCCACCTGATGTGTACGCTGTTCCAGATGAATTTGTTATTTCGTTTGATGATGAAAATGCTGTTGTAGAAGCTCCTAAAGTTGCTGAACTAGTATACAAAGCTATTTTAAAAGTATTTCCTGTTGTTGCTGTAAAATTGTGAACTCCTTTTAAAAGTTCTACTTTAAAACTTGTGCAAACTGCCGATGTTATTGCCATATTTTATCTCCTACGGGTTTGCTGAGTTAACTGGTATACGAACAGCACCATCAGTATAGTCGTCTCTTCGTCTTCTACCAACTTGCTCATTAGCAAACTTCTGTACCTCTTGTTTATACTTATTTTCATATAGTGTCAACATATCTATTGGACCTTTTAAAAATCCATATGCCTCAGATAGGCAACAATATAATAGACCATTTGGAAAATTAAGACTAATATAATTAGTTTGATTACTAGATTCTAAAGTAGCAGGTCTTTTATTAAAATGAATTCTAAATTTATATGCTTGATCTGGAGTCGGTGCTATAGCAATACGCCCTGAAGTGGTGTCAGATTCTCCCGTTGCTCCTCCATACATAGCATAATATTTTGGTTTACCTCTTTTTGCGGATTCTGTAGACGGAACATATTGTTGTAAATATGTGTAATCTTTTTTTTCTAAATAGCTATTAGCGCCAGTTACAGCTGATGTTGAATCATATACTTGTATGCTTCTTACAAACAAAGCTCCTCCTGGAGCATTTACTTGATCTTGCCCTGCAACTAATGAACCTGTTTGTTGAACTCTATCTGCATCAATGGGAACATCTCTAAATATTCTAGCTTGCGCATTAAGAATAATATTTTCTAAAATATCTGTAGTTAAAACATTAGAATCTGTTTCTGTATAATTTCTAATTTGTGTAACTAAAGTTGTATAACTTAATCCAGCCATTATTCAGATGCTCCTTTATATTTTTTAATCATGCTTCTAAAGTTACTGGTCCTGCAGACACAGTTGGTCCTCCCGAATCTTCTGTTATACTAGGAGTTGCACCTAGTGTAAACGTATATTTATCTGTTGTCGTTACTGTTATACTAAATCCTGAAGAGTTTTCATAGGTAGTAAGATCTACTCCTCCAGGACTACCTTGAACATTTCTAAATCTTACAGTATCTCCACTTGTTCTACCATGATTAGGCTCTGTAACTGTAATTGTTTGTGAAGATGCAGTTATAGAAAAAGGGTTGTTTCCTAACATAGCAGCAACTGCTGGTTCTGTTCTATCTGGTCTTACATTACGCAAAGAAATAGAATCACCATTCATAGGTTTTGGTTCTAATTGTGGTTGTTTTGGTTCAAATTCAGACACGTGTACAAACGCACCATTCCATTCTCTAACCATTTCTTTATATGGAAATTCCATACCAGATCTATCTGATATTGCTCTTGCATATTTACCTGTTGCGTACTTTGCCATTATGTTCCTGGGTAATAAGCTTTAGGCGTAATATAAGTGCTTGAAGCTGACCCATCCTCCGCTAATGCTCTTGCAAACTCATCTTCATAATATAATTTCATTTGTTGAACAAGTTGTGGTTGATATTTTTGTGAAAGATAAAATGCTAAACCAGCAACCATACAAGGTACAAATCTAAATGGAACGTCTGTTGCATTTGTATAATCACCTACATCTTGTATTCTTTTTATAAAAAAGAAATGCATATCTTTAGATGCATTTGTTGAATCAGGTGTTGGATAAATATGTATTCTAACTTTATCAATAAATCTCTCTACCCAATATTGATTAGGTGTTCCTTTAGATAATTTATTAGAAAACCCTGCGTATGTAGACCTATCTACTTTTGTCATTGGTGAATCTGATTGAGTTGTTTGAGTTCTATTAGATCTTAATTGTGCTTCAAGGACATCGGATATTCCAAATACACTAGCTGGGGCTGTAGTTGTTGCTGAAGTTCCATCATCACTTGATCTAAAAAAATCATAATCTGATTGTCCTTCAATTAAATCTAAATTAGTATCTCCTATTTCCCAATAGTGAATACCTCTATTACCCCATTCTTGAAATAATATATTAAGAGATCTTCTAGCAGATTTAAGTTGATAACCTGCTACAGAATTTAATCCAATACGTTCAAAAGCATCTTCTATTATTTCTTCAATAGAAAAAGTTTTATCGAACGTTGCTGTTCCCGAAGTAGTATTAGCCATTTAAACTCCTAAGCGTCCAAATATACTGTCAAACCTGTTATATCACCTTGATCCATTGGAAGATATGCGCCTGCAGTAAATAAAACTCCATCATCAGGAATATATGGATCTAAGTCCCCTGCATCTGCAGTTAAAGGCATAATTGTAGTTCCTGTGCTTGAAGTAGTTTTAAATAAAAATGTATCTGCGCTTGCAATAACTCCATGCATTCCTCTAACTCTAGTTCTACCATCTGCAAGGATAGCATGCATTCCGCTTGTTGTTACTCCAGCAGAAATATCTGTAGATGAACCATCTCCAGTTATACTAGTAACGGTGCTATAAAATTTAGTTGAAGTTACCGTAGCTCCTCCCGCAGGACCAGTAAGATCTTCAGTTATGCTATCTCCATTGTGATCAGTTCCAACCACAGTATAAGTAACACCTGAATTATCATCACCAGAACCAGATGTCAGAGTAATTTTTTGAACAGTTTTAGAACCTAAATCTGCTTGTGCAAAAGTATCTTTTGCTGATTTTAAAGTTAAAGCCGTAGAAGGATCTGCTTCATCAGATAAGGCTGTAGTTGAAGTAGCTGTTCCTCCAGTTGCTAATCTTGCTTTTACGTCTGTTGCCATATTTTGTTTCTCCTTAAAATTTATGTGGGGCCGAAGCCCCACACTAATTAATTATTATGCTGCAAATGCAAATGCACCTTTAACTTGAGTTGTTTCTCTAGCTAATGATGTTGCAATATGCCATGTAGCATCTTCGTAACAAATGAAAGCAATTTGTCCACCAGTAGTCAACAAATTTGTTGTTGCGTTTGCTGGTGTGAAAACTAATTGTGTTTCACCTGCTGCTGAAGTATCAAAAGTAACTTCGTCTGAACCTCTTGATTCAATTACTGAACCAGTTGCCCAAACATCAGAACCTGCTGCATCAAAAGTTAATGTAGCTGTTCCTCCAGTTGTGTCTTTTGCTTGTACGTAAACTACAATTGTACCTGCTGTTGCTGCAGGTAAAGCTGCAGCACAAGCTGCTGCACCTGTGTAATTTACTACAGAAATAGTATCAGCTGCTAGTGTTAAACTAGATGCTGTTGCTACATCTGAAATTGATAAACCAGTTAAGTCAGGCATACCTGAACTCATTCTAGTAGTAATAGCTCCAGTAGACGTATTTTTAGTTGCTACTTGAAAACCTTTTTCCGATCTTACCGGACCGTTAAACGTTGTTGATGCCATAATTATATCCTCCTAGTTTCCGAACATAGTCTCTAGGCCGTCGACTATACGCGTCTATGTTCTAATTAATTGTATAGTAATAAAACTATACACTAGATTTTAATAGAGTGCAAGAGAGCCCCTGATGTGAATTGAATTTATTCAACGATGTAGCTTTTTTATTAAGTAGCTACTGAAACTTCTGGAGCGGCATTCTCAATAGAATTATGCCTGTGGGCAATAGCTGCTTCTTCCAGCTTAATGTCAGTAATGACTTTTTTAATTTTGTCATCGATTCTGACCATGTCAAGAGTATATTTACCGTTATTAATATGCTCTTGTTCCCACTTCAACTCCAAGGACCTTTTTTGGTTGTATAGGTCTTGTATCATTGATAACTTCCTCATAAGTTATTCGATTAATCTTGTTATCGTAATTAATTCCAAGATCTTCCCACTTTATACTCTTTTCTCCAATTTTGTCAAGGATTGCATTTTCTAAGGATTGTGGGTTGTCTTCAGATAGAACTTCGAATCTTGCGTGATGCTCGTAAGCCCAAATGTTGACTAAAAAATTTTTCATGAATCTCACCAATTTGTTTAATAAATGGGGCGATTTTAAGACCGCCCCATAAAATTTAATTATTACGCACCAGCAACGCCAAAGATACCTCTGAAATCAGATACTCCAAATGAGTACCTTTCTCTCGCTTTGTATCTAACGTTTCCAGTATCGAAATCACCTTCCATTGCAGTTGTCAATGGAGCTCTTGTGAACATTTTCATACCATTAGGTACGTCTGTCAAGATATAAAACGAATCTGAATCTGTTAGGTAATTGTTCACTCTGTATCCTTGAGGAACCATTCCCATAGAAACGATTGCATTAATATCATTGTCAGCTGTTCCAGTTCTACCTTGAGATTTCATTAATCTCTCAGCTGTAAACTGATTCTCCGAAGGAATGATCATTTTCAATCCTCTTGCTGCAATTCTAAGTCCTCTCTCATCAGTCATTTTTCCGATTTGAATCAGAGAATTTTCTAATGAAGTCTCGTTAAGGTCAGCTTGAGTAGACAATGTATTTTGTACATCAGGTCCAGTCAATGCTGGGTGATCTGTAGCAAATAATGCTTTTCCATCACCAGACTTAAATGTTCCAGTACCGACTAATCCTTTAATTAGAGGATCGACAGCTTTCACTTGCTTAGCATTACTCATAGATCTTGCTAAAGCTTTTGTGTATCTAGCAGAAAGTCTATCGTAAAGATTATCTTCGATAGCCTCCTCTGTGATAGCAAATGCTAAAGCTACTGTCTCATGAGAGTATCTAGCAGTGTAAGTTTCCTGTGCATCATCAAATGATACTCCAGCACCTTCACCTTTTACTTGTGCGTTACCGAATCCTGATAACATAACTTCCTCTTCGAAAGCTCTGTCAGAAGATTCATTTGTATAAATCTCAGCATGCTGATTTTCATACCTTTTATATTCCAAGCCGAACAGCGCGTTCAAACCTGGCTCTAGTTCTTTAACTAGTTGTGATCGTGATATTGCCATTTTTTATGCTCCTATTCTAGCTATTAGTTATAAAGGTTAGCAGCCGAATTAATTGCAACGATAACGTTTGCGCCTGCTGCTGTCAAATCTTCATTGTCTGGATCTTCTGCAGATCTTATAACTCTGAACATATGTGTTTCAGCAAGAGCGCCAACATCTAAAGTTGCTGTCGACTGACCATCTTTTGCATTTGTTGCTGTGAAGTTATTCACGTTACCACACTGACCTTGAATAGCCTGTGTGACTGCATCATCTGCTTTACATATATACTCTTGGAAAGGATCGTCATTAACGAAACCTATACCATTTGTACTATTAGTGTTTGGGTTAGTTCCAAAACGTTGTCCCGCCGCTACTGAGTTTGCGAACGTTGGTTTGCTTGTAGTGCTATCAATAAAAAATGCTCCATTGAATACACCAACTAGCGATGCGTCAGTTCCTGCCGCATATGCTAAACCACCTGCTCCAGTATCATCAGTTGTTGCGAATGACATGTCTTGTAAATTACCTTGAGCTCCACTTGAGTCTTCAAGTGCAACCGGGTTATTTTTAAAAAGCCCAACACCAGTATTATCTTTGATAACGTATTTAGATTGACCACTGATAGCAGGTGTATTACCTATTCTCATAGCCGCTTTAAATCCGAAACCGTTTGTGCTTCTATTAGCCATAGTTGTTTCTCCTTATGTACCTGCCCTTACGGGCCTCCAGTACGATTGATATTATTCAGTGATATTTTAAAATTACTTTTTCGTACCACCGAAGGTTACACGGGATTGCCTTTCAATATTGATTGGCATCCTATTATCCTGCTCCTTCATTAGATCGTTTTCTACTGCTTCGTTTCGTTCCTCATGACGTTGAGTCATGTATTCTTGACGTTGCTTCGCGATCTCGACAGGTACCTTCGCAAGAAGAAGGCCTCCAACCCCAATCACTCCCTTGTATTTGCCCTCATCGAGGACTGGATAATCGCTGGCATTTTCAACTTCCTCAGCACGAACTAACTCATAACCTTCTCTTAATCGAGATGTTATATTTTTCGTATCTTGGTAGCCTACTACCTCTGCTCTTATCCATCTATACCTGAATCCATCAGGTGCAGGGGGTGCATCTAGAGAAGATGGTGGAACCCACACTTTAGGTCTTTCAGACTGTGACCGTGTTTGGCTCGCACGAGAAGTGTTTTTTTCTTTTTCCATGTTACGCTCCTTCCGTGTTTTTTAATTGTTTTGCGTATTCTTCGAGTGGCACACCTAATTTTTTAGCTATTGCTACCTGTGAAGATGTGAGTCTCACAGTTTTGCGACCAGGCTTTACGCTTCTATTAGCAGAAGCCACTGTCTGAACAGGGGCGGCCGTTTGCTTTTCATTAGTATTACCAAATTTATGCGGAAAGTCAACTCTAATACGTTTATCAACTTCTGCATAATACTCGTTAGAATTAGGATCATAACCTTCTTTTTCAGTTAAGTCCTTGTGTATCTCAAAAGCAGTATAAGTCATTGCTCTGTCTGTTCCAAACCAAGAATTTTTAGATGCCCATGCTTCGGCTCTAGGATCTGGGTTAATTGGATCATTCATAGCTGGTTGACTTA
>VMHT01104727.1_pt1 | contig 20057 bp, 7 predicted proteins | sample 4693611 | NCBI WGS metagenome assembly VMHT01 (sample SAMN12280063, study PRJNA550983) | marine metagenome | isolation source: seawater sampled from same location over 5 years 0.02-0.2 micron viral filtrate | place: USA: collected off the coast of southern California halfway between the port... ...
AATTTCCTGCTTCATCTAGCAGTTGAACATTACCACCCTCATAATCATCAGGATCAGAGAGTTGGACTGAGAAGGAAAGTTTCCTTACAAGTTCAATATTCTCATTCACAAAGTCCTGTGCTAAACCATCATTACGATTACCAACACTTACTGGTTTATATTGTGTTGCCAATCCTGCGTCATTATGCCATCCATAAAATTGACCTTCACTATAACGAGTATATTGCATTGACTCACCATCAATGTTTCTCAGGTCATACAAAAAGTTCTCACGGTTTGCTCTTTGTACATAATGCCAGAGAAAACCAGCAACCCAATGTGTGGTAGGAATCCATGCATTCTGTGAATTCCTTTTGTCTTTGTTAAGAGCATCTCCATGTAACTTGGAGTCTGCCATCTGCTCATCAAATGTTTCTGTTAAATCTCTATCAAGAATTTCTACAATATCTTCCGGCAGATCGGAGTAATACCAAATGCTTTGGAATGCCATATACCTATAATGTATTCAGTCGTATTATATATCAGTTTCAGTGGGGTGTCAAACAGCATATACCTATAACGTATCAGGTAGAATACCTAATGATAACGATACCAGGTCCACCAGCGTGACCGGGACCATTAAATCCATACCCTCTTGCGCCGCCACCGCCGCCACCTCCGGTATTAGATACACCACTTGATCCATCTCCAGGTCCACTGTCTCCTTTACCACCACCACCAGGTCCACCAGCTGGTGCGGTTCCTTGCATTCCATTAGGTGGTGTGCCTCCTGCAGACGGAGCGTTTTGAGATCCGCCGCCACCACCGCCACCATAAAGACCAGTAGGTCCAACAGCATTTTTCCATGGTGTTGGCATCGTTGGAAATAACGATGCGGCATATGCAGTGAATGGCGCACCATTTCCTCCAACACCACCAATAGATACAGCACCTGGGTTACCTGGTGAATTAGTTCCTCCAACACCGCCAGCTCCGCCACCACCAGTACCAGCGTTGTACGTCGATAAAGTACCACCAGGATTTCCTTCAGGTGGACTATATCCACCAGCATTTCCAGCACCACCTGGATTACTGTTAGGTTCACTGTCAGAACCACCGCCAGATCCACCTGGTCTACCAATAGAACCTGGTAACGGGTCACCCATACCTCCTCCACCACCACCAGTAGAAGAATATCCTAATGCAGAACTATTTGTTCCATTAGATCCTACTGAGGGACCCGATCCATTAGCACCGCCAGAACCTACGGTGATTGAATAAGGTCCTGTACTTAAAGGAATTCCTGTAATATTACGAACACCTCCAGCACCACCACCACCAGCAGATCCAGGTCCTGCACCTCCACCGCCACCAGCGACAAGAAGAAGTTCTACATCAATACTACCATCAACATTTAATGCACCACTTGTTGTAAAAACGTGATATGTATATCCATTTCCAGGTGTTGCACCATCAATATTACCACCAGATGCTGAAGATCCACCACCACCACGAGCTCTTGCAATACCACCACCCATTCCAAGCATTCCAAGGAAGGGTATTTCTTTTTTGTGTTGTTCGTTAAACATATTTAAACCTCCTTATCACTCATATTTACTGACTGAACCAAATGCCTTAAATGTATTACTACCAGTTTTGATGATCGTGTAAGAATAAATATCAAATGTACCTGATCCACCGCCATCAGTTGGTGCTCCACCTAACCACTCTATTGATACGTCAGATCCATCAACTTGAACGGAGTCTGCATAATGTGTTGTTGCACCTTTTGCGACAATCATCGTTGGACTGACAACATCACCGGTTGAAATCGTGGCATTTATATCAAATCCCGTTGTCATCGTAAAATTAGGTTTCCATGTGCCAGTTGAATTTGATGTAAAGTAGTGAACCATACCATCCTCCAAATTAACTGTCTGAGTACCAGTTCTTGCTGTTGAATTAACATTACCATTTTCACAAATTAAACCATTACTAAAAAGGAATTCTCCCCTGGAACCTATACGAAGTCTTTCTGTTGGGGAAGTCGCATTTACTGCAGTAGTGCTAATTGTTAACCTAGTTGGAGCAGATGCTGATGTGTGAGTATTATCACCATAAGCTTCAATGCTAGCAGCTAAAACTCCAGTACCATTTTCGTCATTAGAAGCAAAGAATAAATGTCCTAAATCATTGCCATCGGTGACAGTTGTATCATTTCTCCCGATAGTTATCTCACCGCCACCACCATCAATAACTTGGATCTGGCCACGAATAAAGTTGCTGGTCGTTCCTATCAGCAACCGACCACTTGAGTCGATGCGAGCTCTTTCTGTTACTGAAGATGCTCCGTCGGCTGTGGTGGAAAAGATCAAACGTCCCGGCATATCATTGCTGCCAGGAGTGCCATCTACCTCAGCAGAAACTGCCGCAGCTTGACTAACTGCATCAGTGCCATCAGCTCCATAGAAAAATATCGCACCTGCTTGATCACCATTTTGCAGAACGGTGCTGCTTCCATCAGATGTTCCTCTGGATTTTCCAAGCGCAAGAACTGCTCCACTAGTATTATTTGAATTTCTAAATATCGAAGCACTTGAAGTCGGAGAATCTGTACCTTCAATAGTGAATTGTCTATTTGTTCCAACGATTCTTGCGCTGGTAGCTCCAATTATCACCCGACCACTTGAATCAACACGAAGTCTTTCTCCACCATTTACATTAAATTGTAAATCATTACCAAGAGCACCAATACTATTTTCAGATGACGTACTGTTGTCAGCAAACTGTATATAAGCACCAGCGTCTGTGCTGGTCATCTTGATTCCAATATTGGTAGTACCAATATTCATATCAATGTAATGACCAGGATTATTTTCATTAATTCCAATCAATCCACTAGAAGTTATACGAAGTGCTTCACCACCACTAGTGTGGAAAGCCATTGCATCATCAGTATGAATATAACGAATAATACCACGTTGGTTAGCATCATTAGTATCATTAAACATGATACTACCATCATGTGCAGTACCAGACCTAATCGTTATACCTTGATGCCCTGTTCCAAAAATAACTAAGTCATCTGCACTTACATTAAAATTATCTGGGTCATCAGTTCCGATACCTACTAAACCAGCAGAAGATATACGAAATCTCTCGCTACCATCAGTCTCTACTGTAAATGTATCAGCAGCAGGGAATTTTAACGCGGTATTAGTGTCACCTGTATGAACAATCTTATCAGCAATTGATACATCACCACTAAAAGTTCCTGTAGAACCAGCAACTGTTCCACCACTAATGCTACCAGTTACATCACCAGTTACAGCACCAACAAATGATGTGGCAGTTAGTGCTCCAGATGAGGAATTAAAAGTAAGATTAGTTCCACTCTTAGGTGCTAAATCACCTGTAGCGGCAGTAGCAAATAGTGGGAAGCAAGTAGTGTCACTTGACTCATCAGCAACAGTTACTTGTGTTGCTGCACCTGATAAAGCACCATCAAACGTTACAGCAGTGATAATACCAGTATGACCAGCATATACACCACTACCAGCTACAACTACAAGACCAGTAGCAGTCGCAATACCAACTAAACCTACATTACCAGTTGAGTTGACTTCAAGTCTTTGAACACCAGAAGTCTCTACTGTGAACGTATCATTAGAAGGAAATCTAATGGCAGTATTAGCATCACCAGTATGGACAATCTTATCTGCAATCGATAAATCAGCGGCAAATGTGCTGACACCAGCATTTACAACTAATCCGTTAGCAGTAATATCTACACCAGTTCTAGCAGTTACGATCCCAAGAGAATCAATATTAGTTACGTCTTCATATGTAACAACACCAGAGAATGTCGCAGCAGCTGCAACAATATTATTAACAGTGATATCTGGAACACCAGTTAGTCCCTCTGCCTCTGTTGCGGTACTCGCAGTTCCTGTCATTTGACCAATGAACTGCACAGCAGTAACAATACCACTGGTAGCATCAAGAGAAATCGAAGATCCAATACTTAAATTAGTTGTGCTGAGAATGCCAGTGACTGTGACATTTCCATTTACAGTTCCGCCACTGTTAACATTGAGTGCATCAGAAACTCTAAAATCATCAAAAACTTGGAACTCAATAACATCTGCGACCGTTGCTGCAGATAATAAAGTAACAATAGATCCGTCTAATGCAGTAAAGTCTCTACCATCAACCAGTCTCACGCCATTACGGAATACCGAAATCTGGTTTATTCTATATCCACCAGTTACAGTGAATTGTGTTTGACCAGCAGTAGCTATGACGCTGATATTCTTACCTTCAACGTTTGATGTAAGATTTATAGGATTACCTATTGCCATCGCACTTTTATTTTTAGTTATTTATGTTAGCGGGCATTGGACTGTCCACCATACAAGTTAAATGTTGGTGCTTCTGCCCATGCTGCGTAGATATAAACATCTCCATCAGTATTTTGTTCACCTGATTGTCCACGAATCTTAAATCCATTAGAAAGAAAATCTTTGATTCTTGCATCCTGTGAATCATTTTCCTCACCACTACTATTTAATGCTAATCTTTCTTTAGCAGGATTAAAGGGGTCTCGTTTGCTATCATGAGCACACCAGAGTTCACCATCGGTGGTGATGTTTTTTATCCAGAGGAGTGTGGGACGGAATCCGGTTTCTACGAAGGTTCCATCGTCTTCTCCATTGCCAATATACGATCCAAATTTCTGCAGTCCGGGGACATCGTGCCACAGATATGCAATTTGAGTTGTTGATGTAATAAGATTACCACCAAGATAGAAAAGTGAACTGGTGGGAGAAGTATTTTGCCACCATCCAGCATCAGCACTTCCCGAATTATCTGTTGTAAATTTAAGTCTTTTTGTATTTCCCAATGATTTGTGATAAATTGACCAGTTTCCAGTAGCACCTCTAAACTTAACAATATAAAAATCTGGTGCTTTCGTTAATCCATGTGGAATGCTACATGCTGAACCACCATCTGTAAACCCAATAATACTAAATCCTTGTCTGGTTCCAACAGATGAACCAGTAGGAGTAATAGTTCCACCAGTTAATCCTGCTGCAGCAGCACTTGCATAACCTACATCATCAACATTAAAGGTGTTTTTGCTGCCACCAGCTCTCCAGCACCATGCCACATAATTGTAACTTCCATTAACATTACCCGTCGTGCCAATGCTAAAGCCATCAGAGTTAAAAGCAGTAACTGATCCAGATTCTGTTCCCTCTGGACCATCTGTGGAAGACCTAAGTTTTTTTTCTACGCCACGTACACTATCGAAAAGGTTATGGTTGTTGTCAGTATTCCTTAATTTGGTCCATACAAAATCTGGAGCATTATTTGTGACTATTTTTCTTGCAGTGCTATTACCAGTCCATAATACTGCACTTACATACTGATCAGGACGTGTAATCACCTTGACTGGTTTTACATTAGCAGCATTCAGTGGTTGGAAACCATCAGGTGGTGCATACTTGAAGGGTTTTTGTCCGAAGTTTGCAGTCACATCACTATCATTTACATGAATTGATGGATAATAGTCATAATCACTACTCACATTGGTGTATGCAACACCTTGACTTATATTGTTTTTTAAGAATTCTAATTGTCTTGTATCAGCATCATATTTGACACCAACTAAATCTCCAGCAGCAAGAGTAGCGCCATAACCGGCACCTGTCAAAACTTCATACTTTTGTCCATTTGGGGAATATCCATAGAGTTTAGTCCAATCTCCCAAAGCAGTGCCTCTCATGGCACTTCCATCCCCAATTCCAAGAACACCGCCACCAACTTGACGATCTAGAAAATATTCCCAGTACCATTTTCCAGTGGTAGGAATTTGAAGTGTTGCAGATACATTAGCAGCTCCACTATGTGCTAATGATAAATTTCCATTCGATAAAGTTCCTCCATTATTATTAAGTGAGTTCCAAGTAGCATAACCAGTCTCTTGTCCACGAACTGCATTTATATCAGTTGTGAATGGGTTGAAGTTGGTTGCTGTTGTGTTTCCTGCATCAAATATTGTATGAACAGAATTATTAGAAATATCAGAACTGTTTGTTACTAAACCTCCTATCGGTGGAGCTCCAAGATTTACTCCCGGAGTAAATCTTATTGGACCAAGTTTTCCACTAAATGTGACCCCATCTCCAGCACCATATTGTATTGGTCCATTATGTGCAAAATTATCAATAACAGTAGCAGGTGATGCAATTTTAACACCATTAAGATAAAGAGCTAAGACTGCAGCATTATTTGCTATAAATCTTAAGTGATACCACTTATTACTTTCAACTGTTCCAGCAGCTGCTATCTCTGAATCACCATAATCATTAATGACAATTGAACCATTAGTAAGCATAGCAATACCTTGACCATCACCACCACCTTGATTACCAGTGTTTCCCGGATTATAGTTTGTAATCAATCTTCCTGCTTGTGCTCCATTATAATTAAAGTAAGAATCAAAGGTATATAATCCTGTTCTATTAAAATTAGTTCCTCTCGTATCAATAGCAGCAGAAGTACCACCAGGTATTACAGCAGCAGTGGTTATACCTAAGTTATTAGTTCCAGCAGATGCCACACTAATTGAATTGTCAGTTATAGATACACTTGATGCTGATTGGTCCGTAAAGGTATCCTCATCACAGGGGAGGTTTAAAGTGCTGGCAGTTGTAATTGTTGGAATAACTGCAGCAGAGGGTGCGTAAATATTTGACTGACAACACAGAAGTTTTGTGTTGGTTACATTTGTGAGTTCTCTGGTTGGTGGTGTGAAGTTAGAAGTGTAAACAGAGGAACCATTTACGATTCTAAAGTTGCTAATGGTAATTGGTGGGTCTTGTGCGGTAGCACCATTATATCCACCAATATGCAAGACTCCCGATCCAGCATAGATGTCAAAAGCCGTTGTTTGTAATGTTTGTTTTCCATCAACATAAGCCTTAAAGTTATTTGCACCAGAACCATTTCTTACAAGTGCAATGTGATACCAGCGATTTAATGCCATATTAGACATTATTTCGTGTTGACCAGTCCAAGTTGTAGACCCATTAGCACTATAAAGAATATCAACAGATCCATCAGCAAAACCTTCTATAAACCATTCATAAGTGCTGCTTGCACCTTTTCCAGCAATGACATCATAATCAACAAATGCACCAGTTCTGTACGCAAAAAATTCAATAGTCCAATTAGTTCCCGATCCTAACTGAATATCACTATTATTGTCTAATGACAAAGCAGTTCCATCTGCCCCATCAAAAGCAACAGCACCATCAGTGACTTTAGCAAGTTTAGATCCACCACTCACACCTGATGGAGTGTCTGGGAGAATATCTGAGTTGGTTGCGGGAACTACAAAGTTACTAGTGTATTTTGCTACTCCAGGATAAACACGAAGATCTTGAATTTTTCCGTTAAATCTTCCTGATGAAGTGGATCCACCATATCCAGAAACATACCAAGTTGTTCCTGTTTTATCATATGCATCACTATCAGCAATAGTGCCTTTTATACCATCGGTATAAACATTAACAGATCCACTTTCTCTGACTACGGCAATATGAGCCCATCTATCCGTAACTTTGCTAGTATTTACAGCATAAACACTATTGTCAGCGCGTGTGTAAGTAATGTATCCACCACTTGCAGATGATCCTCCTATATGTCCAATTTGAATCGCAGCATTAGCATTTGTTCCAGTGCTTACGATTCTTCTATAAACAGTATCTAGAGCAGAAGATTCAGAGTATACCCAAAATTCTACGGTCCAGTCACCAGAACCACATGCAGGAACGGATGCAAAACTACAAGTATCATTAGAGCCATCAAAATCATGACTACCATTATAAAAATTAGAAAGAGAATTAGTAGCAGTTGAACCATTATTTGTGTCTGCTTTTGTCGTGCTTCCACTATTAACAGAATTACTTACATCAATTGTGCTACCAACAAAGGGAACAGCAAGAGCAAGATTAGCATGGTAAGCATCAGTTCTTACACCAACTCCTGCAACATTACCACCACCATCAGTATTCAAGATTGGTAGTGCTCCTGATACAATAGGATTATCAAGTGCTACTGAACCACCAAAGTTTACTGGTGTCCAGCTGTTTCCAGCCACATTATCAATAAGAACTATTCCACCAATTTCTATTCCATTAAACTCAGGAGCTCTACCAGTTCTTGATATAACAAGAGATGTGATTGCTCCTGCATAAGAAGAACTGGCGTACCACTGTCCACCACTATTTGCTCCATTAATTGTTTCAACTGTAGTGTCACCATTTTTTAGCAAAACAACAAGAGGATTTCCGCTAGTAACAGCAGCATAAACTCTTACTCCACCCGCACTTATAGTTGCTGATACTGGAACTGTTACTGTTGCTCCTGAAGTATCACCCTCAAATGCAGTTGCAACTGATCCATCAAATCCCTTTGATAGTTCTTTGTTACTAGCAGCACCACCAGAACTAATTGTGGCAGTGCCACTCCAAGTTCTTCCATCATTGATGGTTACAATACCAGATTTATCTTCTCCAATTGGTGAGTTTCCATCTATTGGGAGGTAGAATTTATTGTCACCAGCACCATTTATAAGAACATAATCATCAACAATAACTTGTGCTAAACCGACATTTGCACCACCCTTTGCTGTTACCTTAATTGAAGAAAGGGTGCCAGTGAAATTCAAGTCATAGATTCCAGCTTGAGCTCCTTGACTTTCATGTACGGTAACTGTCTGTTCTCCAGACCCATTTACTTGAATGTCACAGTAAGTATCGAAACTTGCAATACTTGCATACATTTGTAATCGCAGACTTTTTCTGACAATTACGCTGGATGAAAGCGTACTTGTAAAGTTGCCATTTACTCCAGTAAATTTTGATGTTCCACTTACTGTGTCAGTCTGTACTCCACCATCATAGGCAGTTGTGTTTGTACTATCCCAAGTTGTTCCATTATTGGAATTATTTTCTGCTCCTATATCAAACTTTTTAGGTCTCCAAGTATTTGTGAGTCCATCAGTGAATCCAAAATATGATGCATCAAGTGCTTGTCCGTCTATGAGATATACGTTAGACATTCTCCCATTATAATAACCATTAATTGAACCGTTCCATGTCTGTCCTCCCAGCACTTGGAGTGTATTTGTATTGTAAATGGTATCGTAATTTAGACTTGGATATGAAGATGTTCCAAAAGAAGTTTCCTGTACACCATTAACATAAAGTTTTACTCTATCAGCAGTAGTTGTTTGTGTTGTATCAACATCAAAAACAATATGATACCATCCGGTATCTCTGAATACCCTATCAGTAATTAATTCCCAATTCCAACCACTGACATATTCACCTATTTGTAATGTATCAGTTCCTGCAGATGCTGGAGAAAATCTTACAATAACCCCGTGACCAGTGCTATTGGATCCACCGATAAGTGCGTGTTGATATACACTAATAGAATCTCTCTTAATCCAACCACTCCAAGTCCAAGTTTTTCTATTACCAGCACTACCTGGAGTTCTTGTAATGATGAAAGAACTATTATTAAACTTTAAACTACCATCAATAACCTGAGCACCTGATGCTCTATCTTCAGAAGCAGGTGCTAACTGAGGTAATGCGATTCCCATTTATTTAATCTCCTCAACTATAGTTTAAAGATGCGCCGGAAAGCAATTCAGTTGCGATTCCAACGACTCCTACCTTATTTACCGTGAATGAAACAATGCTTATTGATCCATCTCCAGTTGGTAAACTTGGTGCAGAACCTGATGGAAACAAGAATTGAGTGCTAAATCCAACAGTTGCAATACCAGAGTTGATGATTCTAATCGTATGTGACTCACCTTCTGTACCACCACCAGGGAATACAGTGCATAAACCAGTTGCGGTAATCTTATGGTCTTGTGCTGCACTTAAAGCAATATGGACTACATCATTTGTTACAAGGTGAGCAGCAGTGGTCATGCCACCACCACCACCAATCTCTCCCCATTCTGTGGTGTATCCTTCAAAACCTCCAGTTGTGCTGTTGTATCTAAACATACCAGCAGCTGCTGATCCTGTTCTTTGCGCTGTTGTACCAACAGGAATTTTAAGAGAACCAGTGCCACTCATGGTGATGTCACCAGCAGAAGTTATACGAAGTCTTTCTGTTGGTGATGCTGCTCCGTCGGCTGTTGTGAAAAATACCAAACGACCTGGCATGTCATCTGCGCCAGGAGTTCCATCAACTTCTCCTGTGATTTTTGCCCCTTCGACTAGTTGTGATCCATCAGCACCCTGAAAAGAAAGGAATCCAAATTTACCCGAACTGCCAATTATAGTATTACTTCCTGCTGATGATCCGCCCGTCGCCCCAAGAACTAACAATGGAGCACCGCTGCTGTCATTATGGATGAATGAAAGAACACGATTTGCGTTACCTGTCCCTTCAAGATTTAGCAGAGGACCGTATGACGTACTATTAAAGTAATTAGTACGCGCACTAGTCGTTCCCAACAACATCCGCCCACTTGAATCTATACGAAGTCTTTCTGTGTCATTACTCGTATAGAATTGAATAGTTCCATTCGTACTTGCTGCATGAATACCAATATCATTGATTTCACTACCACCAGGATTAGAACTAATTCTTGGATTATTAGTAGCAGTTGTGCTGTTATAAAGAGAAAGAACAGCACCAGTTGTTCCATTAGCAACTGTCAACGCTCTTCGACTTCCAAATACTACAGTATTAGTGGTTCCAATATGAACATCACCAGCAGAAGTTATACGAAGTCTTTCTGCCGCATTTGCTTCATCTTTGAGCGCCAAAACTGAATCATTAGTAACCGCTAATGAAAATGTTCCATAGCTAGGATTACGTAATAAAAATTTAGCGTTAGTATTATCTGTTATTTGAAAATTAACGTCGTTGGCGAAGGCGGTTGTAGTAACACCCACCAACAACCGACCACTTGAGTCGATGCGAGCTCTTTCTGCATCATTGACACGAAACTGCATAGAGTCACTACTATGCTCATATATCAACATCCCAATGTTTGTATCAGCGGGGTCTGAAAATATAACACTAGATTGCGTATCACTTTTTAAGTTTATGATTGCATTAGTTGAATTATAAACTTCTAATTGTCTTAATGGATCATCAGTACCAATACCAATTCTTTGATCACCCGTAATACGGAATGCTTCACTACCATCAGTCTCTACAGTAAATGTATCGTTAGCAGGAAATCTAATTGCAGTATTAGTGTCACCAGTGTGGATAATCTTATCAGCAATATCTACATCACCAGTGAATGATCCTGTTCCACAATCAATATTTGGTGTTCCTGTTAATCCACCAGCAGTTCCAGAAGTATTACCAGTTACGTCACCAGTTAGATTACCATCAAACGTTACAGCAGTGATAATACCAGTATGACCTGCGTAGATACCGCTTCCAGCAACAACAACCAATCCAGTTGCGGTGGCAATACCAACTAAACCTACGTCACCAGTAGAATCTATGCGAAGTCTCTCAACACCAGCAGTCTCTGCGGTGATTGTGTCTCCTGTTGGAAATCTTATAGAAGTATTAGTATCTCCCGTATGAACAAGTTTATCAGCAATTGACAAATCTGCTGCAAATGTACCAACACCAGCATTGACAACTAAACCGTTTGCTGTGACTTCTACACCAGTTCTGGCAGTTACAATACCAATAGAATCAATATTAGTTACATCTTCGTATGTTAAAACTCCACCAATTGTTGCAGCACCACTAACATTAATATCTACAGCAGACAGTAAATCTACACTGATGTTAGGTGTGCCACCAAGATTGAACGCAGTATTAGCAAATCCAACAGTGGTTCCTGTTCCAAGAGTTGAAATTCCAGTAACAACTAAGTTAGTTACTGTCGTGCCACCAGTAACATCAAGGGATCCCCCTAATGTGGTATTACCGGATACGTCAAAATTACCAGTAATATCTCCAGAGACAGCAGCAGCATTAAATGCTTTATATGCAACAGCTTCTACAGTGCTTCCTGCTCCAACGCCACCCTGAAGCACATCAAATGTTGATCCATCAGTTGCTGTAAATTCATCAGCAACTCTTTTCTTTACGCCATCAACATAGACATCAAGATATCCAGTTAGATATCCAGATGCAAAAGTAAATGCTGTTGTTACACCAGATGCAGTAAAAAATTGCCTAGCAACTGTAACTGCAGAATCATTTGGATTTCTGCCGATATATCCTGTCTTATCTGCCATCAGTTAACTCCTGTAAGAAGGCTGAGATTTACGTCGATTGCATTATTTGAATCACAATATACTCTTACCTCATCTGTTCCCTCAAGAAGAGTCTTACCAACATCAGTAATAACAAAAGAACTTCCTGCGGGAACAGGAATCTTACTTGCTATCGCAGCAGATGCACCAGCACTTGAGTCTCTTACCTCAACGGTTAAGTTAACAGAACTATCTGTATTATTTGCAAAAGTTCCACCAATCAAAATTGTTTTTGTTGCTGCAGCAGATGTAAATGATGTTGTTGGACCAAGGAACTTAACTGCTTGATTAGTAGTTGCTGCTGTATTAGTTGAGTCTCGATCAACAGTGACAGAACTTACACCAATAATCGTTACTTTGGATCCAGCAATATAATTTGCATTTACAACCAAATCACTGACACCAATACCAGTGGTTGAAATACCAGTAATTAAGTTAGTGGTGATACCTATTAAACCACCAGTGGCTGTAGTAACAATACCCGCCGCTCTTGTTAATGAATTTGAAAAAGCTTCTGCCATTTTTCTTAATGTGTTAAGTGTATTTATTAATTAACCGCCAAGAGCGATTGCGAGTCCAAGAGAAACACCGGTTGTTACGGTGACTGTTGCGATACCTGCAGTGGCATCAAAATCAACAGTATTGTTTGAGCTTGATGATTTGAAATCAACCATCGTGACGCCAGTGCCAACAAAAGTGCCCTCATTTCTAACACCAATTTGACCACCACCAACGAATGAGGCAGCAGTAACTACACCCACTACATTTACATCGGTGCTATCAAGACGAGTAATCGTGCTGACGCCCGTTGCATTAAGGTTTTTACCTAGAGTAAGGGTAGATCCATCAAATGTAAAATTACTATCATCTTCAAGTTCCCCTGAAGCACCAGCAATAACAACACGATTATCAGTCAGGTCACTCACTGCAGCAGAGTTAGCAACTAACCCGCCAGCAATGTTTGCACCACCATTTGCATCAATGGCACCAGTAATTGTGGTTAAACCAGTTAATGTAGTGTTACCATCAACAACAAAATCAGTGGTAACACCGACTCGATGACTGAAAGTTGTGATACCAGAGAATGTTGATAGACCAGCAACAATTAAGTTACTAGAAAGTGTAGCAGCACCAGTGACACCCAGTGTGGCACCAACTGTGGCACTACTTGATAGTGTTGTTGCTCCTGTGACTGTTGCCAGTCCTGCAACAATCGCATTGCTTGATAATGTTGCTGCTCCTGTAATGGTTGTAAAACCAGTAAGAGTAGTATTACTTGATACTGTAAGATCTTTAGTGACAGTTGCAATACCCGCAACAATCAAGTTATCTTCAATATCAACACTATCATTAAAGTCTACTCTACCACTAAAAGTAGAAAGACCGCTGTTTGAAACATTTAATGCTTCAGTAACAGTTAGATTTTGAATCGTTGCATCATCAAGATTGATATCGTCAAGATCGATATCACCAGTGACACGCATGTCACCATAAACATATAATGCTGTTTGTCCAGTAGAAACTGGAGAACGAACATCTAATCTAAACTGCGGACTTGCGGTATTAATACCAACAAATTGATCACCAGTCCCTAAAACTGTTAATACAGTTCCGCCAAGACCAACATTCAGTTCAGTAAGAATGGTGGTCATGCCTGAGACATGAACATCCGTAGCACCAATTCCTCCATTTACGTGGAGTTCATAGTTAGCGACGGAGGTGCCGATGCCAACCTTATTATTCGTAGCGTCTGCCCGAATAAGACTAGTGTTGACTTCTAAACCATTTTTGACAACAAAATTCTTATTTACTGCCATTCGGGATCACTCTCCCCCGTTAAACTATTTTTATTATTTAGTCAAGTAACAAGTCTAACTATAACTTTCGCAGCATCAGTGCTACCACCCTGTTGAGTTGAAACCACAGTGACTGATCCATCATGATATCCTGATCCTCCTCCTCCTCCACCAGATCCACCAGCATTTCCTCCAGTAGCACCATTTCCACCATTTCCACCATCACCAGTGGTTTTATCTCCACCAGTTTCCATGATATTATATCCTGCTTTAAATCCTCGTTCAATCTCACCAGTGTTTGTAACTTCAGTGCCATCAGACAATCTAAATTTTACCGTTCCAACATCCTGGCATGATGAAAATCCTTCATCCCTATAATAAATTCCCTTTGAGCATTTAACACTTCTTCCCCCACGAGTATCGCCTTCAGAGTATCTTGAGTCTTCGGCATATAATGGTTGTCCTTCACCAAACTCAAATTGTGTTCCAAATATACCACTATCTGTTAAATTTCCTGGATCTATACCATTACCACCATTACCAGCATCAACTCCAGATCCATTTTCCCCTCTTATATTCACACCACCACCATCTCCACCTTCACCAAGTTGACCACCGTCACCACCCTCACCTACACAGGCAATTAAATTTGATTTTCTGTAAATGAAGGGTGCATTGACTGTATCATATAGACCAGTGATAATATATTCAACATTTTTATCCATCGTAAATTGTATTTTTGAATATCCACCTTCACCTGCACTCGTATCTCCTCCAGGAAACTGACCGTTTTCATTTGTCCCTTCATTAAAGGTAAGTCCACTTCCTCCAAATAAGTCAACCTCAAGAGATAAATTTTGCTCTGGTGAATAAATGCATATTTGATTATAAGGATGTGTTGCGTCAGTAAAAGTTATCTCACCATCCTCATTAGGATCTAAATTATGTTGAGATAAATCTGCGACACTTGAATTGTCTATTTGTTCAATTTTAATTATTGGTCTTGATGGTAAAACTGTTATATCTTTTGTGTTAGATGTAACAGGAGTATTAAATGCATTAGGGTTAGATACAACAACTTTGGTTGTGAGAAAAGTTGTTGCTTCAATTGAATTGGCAGTGAGAGTTACTACGTTATTAGTTGATCCAGATACAGTTAGATTTGCATCTCCATAATCAGCAGTGCCATCAGTTAAATCATTACCATTGATTGACCACTGATAACCAAATCCATCCGTTGCGTTATTACTTAAAGCAGCATTGACACCAATAGTAACTGCTGTTCCTACCGCAAAAATCACATCCTCTGGTTGAGTTACGATTGATAATTCTGGTGTGACTGTTAAAACAGCCGATGCAGATCTTACAGGTTCATTAATTGCATTACCAGTTGATCTAGCACTACCTACAGTTACAGCAACACCAGGAAGACCATATGCACTAGGAATATAATCTGCCTCACAAAAGACAGTTTTACCTACAGTATTACTAGCAATCTGTAAAGTGGTAGTCCCTGTGCCTGTAAAAACACCATTATCAAAAACTTGAGCATCATCAACATACCAGCGAAATGTGACAATTCCAGTATTTGTAGCAAATTGTGCTGGAATGTCTGCTGGAAATGTTGCTGTCCCAATAGCAAAAAAAGTTGCTCCTGTTCCTGTATTTACAGTAAGGTTTTGTGGGTCCGTGGTGAACCCAAGTTTGGGTCCACCTAAATCAAGAGTCGTTTGCTTGTTAAACATTCAACTCACCTCAATTAGAGAAGTTTTGACCGACGACGACTGCATAAAGTCCTGCGGTTGCTATGTTTTCACCATCAAATGTTCGGTATGCGAAGATGTCAGATCTGCTTGCCGTAGTTGTTACACCTGGCAAGACTCCTCCACCTGGCCAGTATACTGGGATTGATGTTCCCGCACCCGTTTGGAAGTGATCAACGACTGCATAGTGATTTCCAGTAGAATCTTGATCGATTCTTAAAGTAAACTCAGATGATCCGGGAGGTGCATTATTCAAGACAAAATGATTGACATCAGCACTCGCTGTGCAAATAAAGTTTTGCGCGGAGGAAAGATCGACTGTAACAACATTAGAACTTGGAGATACAATATCAACGTTTCGAGAGACCGTTTCAAGTCTAGTGTGTCCTATGACATCCAGATTTGATCTCGCGCTGGTTGTGCCAACACCAACCGAACCGATACCAGATACAGTGAATATTTGACCATCAGCAGATATTCCAAGAGTATTTGAAGAACCAACCGGGAATGATTGTAAGACAAATGTCGAACCGATACCGATAGAAGATGCACGAATAACGCCAGAGGACAAGTTTTGTAGTTGATATTCGCCCATCATGGTGGTTCCACCACTGACAAATACATCTTTAGCAGTAACAAATCCTACAAAACTAGCTTCACCATTGACCAACATACCAGTTGATCCCATACCAACATAACCAACTTCAAGGTAATGTCTTGGAACCGTCGTGCCAAATCCAACATTAACAAGGTCTCTTGGGTAGATACCAGTGCCAATTCCCTGCCCAACCTGAGCAAACACAGTATCATTATCAAGGTTAGTTAATCCACGACCATCTCCAGTAAATGCTGTAGCAACAACTGATCCACTAAATGATGACTCACCAATAACACGAAGGGCAAATTCATTTGCCGTAGAACCAATACCAACTCCACCAGTGCCATCAACAGAGAATTGTGTACTACCAGATCCAACAAGAAGTGTGCTATTACCATTTGTTGTAGTTCCAATTCCAACACCATCAAAAATCATGGTGTTAGAGTTTTTATTAAGACTTACTGCACCAAATCTCTTCCAGTCATTTTGAACAGAGTAGACCCAACCAACATAAGAACCTTCATCTGGGTTAGCATCAAAGATTACATCACCAGGGTTTCCTGCTTGTGCGGGAGTAGCAATTCCAACACTATACTTTCTAGAAACAGTAGCATCACCCTGAATAAAGAGATTGTTAGTTTCAGAGTCTGCATTAACTGTAAGTTTATTGTTGACAATCAGTGGTCCGTTGAACTCTGATGCTGACTTACTATCATCACCACCTTCAACGCGAATAGAGCGTCTAAACAGTCCCTCCGTAGCAGCAGTAATGTTAAGTGACGGTGCTTTACTAATGTCCTCACCAGTAACAGTTTGGACAGGAGTATCAAAGATTTCTTCTTTACCCGTGATCGTGCTTAACTTTTTATTACCAGCAAAAGAGATACCTCTATCATTCATTCCAGTGTAGAAGTTAATACCACCATCTCTCTTCGTAGATTGTGATAATAATTCTTCAGCAGCACTAATTGCTCTATCTTGCTTATCAGGGAATGCAGTAGAGTAGTTACCAGGACCAAAACCAACGTATTCAAAAGTATGTCCAGATGCTCTAATGATAGAGTGTCTACGAAGTTCTGTGGGAGATACTTCAACTTTTCTAACGATTGTATCGTCTATATGAGTTTTCCTATTGGTTCCAAGAGCACCTCTAAAGACAGTAAGTGAGTTGTCAGAAGGAGCAACAGTTGTCTTAACTCTGACTAATTCATCATCAATTTCAAGGTAATCACCAATGTTGATATCAAGATTGCCAAGATTAGTGATTGAAACAGTCTCAGATGTTGCATCATTAATTGCAGCACTTAACGTGGTAGTAATACCTGCATATGGAGCAATCATTCTACCAGAAAGGTTTTCATTATCAACAGTAACATTACCATCGTTAGATGTAACACCCTCATTGAAAGCAAATAACGTTCCATTCACACCAGGTGCTATAGTTCCAACACCAAGTCTTACAGAGAAAGTTGTTAGACCAACATTTTCAGTAACAACAAAATCACCAACATAAGTGCTATTTGTGGCACCAGAAAGTCTTACTTTTTGATCAACACTAAATCCGTGATTGACTTCAGTTTTAACAGTAGCAATTCCACTAATATTATCATAGTTAATTGTGGAAACACCAACTGCCTCGCCAGTAAGGTAGAAATACGCTTTACCTGCGTTAGCACCACCAATACCTGTGGTTGTGAATCCAGATATTGCGGATGGAGACTCAAACGTAAACGAACTTGCTGCTCCTACTTCAACATCAGTAATTCTAAAGACATCGTTATAAGCAGCATAAGATGCAGACGCAACACCGCTCATTCTAATTGTGTCGCCAACATTATTATAGATATTTGTTACATTAACAACTGCTTGAACGAATCCAGAGGTTGTTGCGACACCAACAACTGCAAGAGTATTGCCAATACCATATGCGCTACCACCGTTCATAATCTTAACGGCAGTTATCTCACCGTTTGCATTGAAAGTGATTTTACCTGTAGCGTGATTACCCGTTACAGATGCACCAATAGAAACTAATCTGGCATTGTAAAGACTTCCAGCAGCACCTGAACCATATCCAAAACCACCACTTGAAATACCAACCGTAGTAACTCTATTGAGTCCGTGATCAATATTAGTGGTAACAGTATGAGAAGTTCCAACAATAGTCGATACAATATTTGTTACTCCAATACCAATACCAACATCACGCACATACTTAGTGATGTTTTCTTTAGTTGCACTATGTTGTGGTTCATCAATTACAACTTCACCGATTAAACTTGGGATAGCAAATGAAGTAGATTCTGGAGGATCAGAGATGGGTGTATCTCTATTAGTTTGTGGGAAGAGAGCAGTAACTGGTTGAGAGAAATTATCGTTTGTGAAGGGAGAAACTGATGGAGTGTTTGTCGAATTCAGCAGAGTGATGTAATAGACACCATCTTGCTCACCTGCTTTATACTGCTGCTGCTCAAAGTTTCTATAAACATACATCGTGTCTTTGAGTCTCTTTCTTTTAAAGAAAGGAAGAGATGTGTTTCTAGTCGATGTATCATTTGTAAATGTGCCAGGATTTGTGGTAAGACCAACTCTAAGTGTGGTTGAACTGGTGATACCCGTAATTCTATAATCGCGGTTAAATGATGTTCCTGCTGTGCCTGCTGTATTCAATGAACCAGTGATATTTACAAGTTCAACTTGATCGTCTTGTTGTAACTTGTGAGGTAGTTCAGTGGTAACATGAACCTCACTACCATCCCACCTAACATCTCTAATAAATCTAAAGTTCCTTTGTTGGTTTATATTACTGATTGAACCACTTCCAAAGTAAGTTTGAATTTCAGTAGTGTTAATACCAATGGAAGAATTAGATTCTTGAATAATAAATCCTTCAGTTGGTGGTCTTGCGACGGTTCCACCAGCAGAGGCAGGAATTACATATCTTGCTCTGTAAAGAGTATCATCTGCGTTTCTATTATCACTTTTCCTACTAATAAATGTTCTTGCAGATGCAGACCCAAGACCAGTTATTCCCAGTCCAACAATCGTGGGGAAGATACTATTTTCTGTAGCAGCTGTTGCAACATTTACATACCACTGCTCATTGTTAATATCATATTGAACTGGGTGTCCAATATCTCCAGAATTTTTATCAGATGCTCTACTAATTACATTTAACACACCACCTTTTTCATTAATAGCAATTGCGTTACCATTAATTGCATCATTTAGTGTTTTTGCTAGTTTAATATTAACATTAGTTGTGATACCACCAGATGTATTAGAATCGGTGATCGCAAAATATACGGTATTTGGATCAAGTCCATCAGGGAGATGAGCGTTTTCGCTTATAACTCTTACTGACTCACCATTAATTAGTTCGTGAGTGGATCTTAAAGTAATTTGACGGTCAGATCCACCCTGACTATAAGATCCAATACTATTAATTCCAGTTGGACCTTGTTTAATGGAGTATTTCTTTTGGGATGATAACTGTGATCCATCCATCACAATTTTTGCTGAATACTCTGTAACAGAACCAGCAGATGATACGAGAACTTTTAAAGTATCATTTTCTCTTGCACCAAATCTG
>VMHT01214573.1_pt1 | contig 20036 bp, 17 predicted proteins | sample 4693611 | NCBI WGS metagenome assembly VMHT01 (sample SAMN12280063, study PRJNA550983) | marine metagenome | isolation source: seawater sampled from same location over 5 years 0.02-0.2 micron viral filtrate | place: USA: collected off the coast of southern California halfway between the port... ...
AAAAGGTACATCTGCGGTAGCATACGGAGAGATATTTCATACTGACCATCCCAATCATATCGCATTTCAGTTAAACGATAAATTGGCGCCAGGCGCCTACTCATATCTGATAATTATCGATGGCGTTGGCTTGATTTGCACATGTCTTTGGCGAAAACAAAAGAAATCAGATAGATTTCTTAACGAAACAATTGCTTGGTACGACAAACATTATCCAGAGTTAAATCGAAAGCCGATTAAGCGGGTTGGCGGGAAAGGAGATTTTACCATCAATAAAAATTACTTCCAAGATGGCAGATATTATGTCGGTGAATCAGGCGGGCTGCAAGATTTCATGTGGGGCTTTGGTATGCGAATGGCAGTGTGGTCAGGGGTCTTAGCAGCCAAGGACATCTTAGGAGAATTAGATTATGAATCCGAGGTTAGAAAGCAACTGCTACCATATGTCAAGACTAGCGTTGCCAATCGCTGGCTGATGAATCGTGTGGGCGATAGGTCATTCAAAATGATGTGCAATAGATGGATGAAAGACCAAAAGAAACGTGATGATGGACTTGTTTGGATTGGCAAATTGTTCAGGCCCACTCTTATCAAGGGCTTACTGTACAGTATTGTAAACCCATTCATGCTAAAGAAAGATGAGAAGTCTATGGGTAGAGGGGTGCGCAGAATGCCATTTAGAAAAGCGCTGAAAAGAGATGATTGGGAGCCATCTAGTGAAGCAATGGCTGTCAAGGAACAATGGAATTTGATTAGAAAAGGCGGAGGAAAAACCTCCTTTGCAGAAGACTCTGACCAGATTTCGATTCCGAAAAGATGAATGCGATTTATTCATAATGCTAATCCATCTCGGTTGACACATGAGCGACCTATATGGATTAAAACTCGAGCCTATGCCAAATAAGTTGGTAAATTATGGAGTCACTGAAAATGGAATTGCGGTAATTGAACTCACTTCTAATTCAGCCGGTAAACCATTAGACGGTTCTAATGACCGTTCTCCAAATACTTACACCCATGAAATGATGCGAGACATCGATGAAGCAATCGTTAGAGCACGTTTCAATGATGATGTCACATGCATCGTCTTGACAGGTAATGGAGCATCTTTCTTTTCTGCCGGAGCATCAATTCAAATGCTGAACTCTGTTACTCCCGGGTTCAAGTACAATTTCTGTCTCCACGCCAATGAAACTCTTTCAAGACTGGAGCAAACATCCAAACTGGTTGTATGTGCGATAAACGGACACGCAGTAGGCGGAGGACTTGAAATTGCTATGGCTGCTGACATTAGAATCGCAAGAAAGAACGCCGGTAAAGTAGGCCTCCCAGAAATCAATCTCGGTGTTTTGGCTGGAACGGGTGGTACAGCCAGATTGACCAGACTAATCGGCAAGGCCAAAGCATTGGAAATGATGGTTACTGGAGAATTAATGTCTTTTGAAGATGCTCACGCATCAAACCTAATCAACCACATATGGGAAGGTACCCCAGAAGATTTCCGCAGAGATATTCTTGACTGGTGTTCTCAATTCACTCTACCTAACAAGGCGGTTAAAGCAGTTGGCAACATCAAGCGTTCATGTCAAACTGGACCAGAGATTCCATTCGAGTATCATTTGGCACTAGAGCGTGAGTTGCAAGCAGCTCTCTTCAACAGTACTGATGCCAAAGAAGGTATTGCAGCATATGTCGAAAAGCGCGTTGCTAACTTTACAGGAAACTGAGTAAGGGGTGATTTAGGGTGGCAAAGTACGATGTCCCTGCAGATGTCCCGGATGAGTTGATTCCTACTTTCATCCAAAACATGGATGCAGCAACTGCTGGTACAGGGAAAATGAATTTGTTTGCTTGTGATCAAAAGATTGAGCATCTAAATGATGATTTTTATGATGGCGGAAATGAAATACCGCGGTCATCAAATGACCCAGCTCATCTATTTGAAATCGGTAACCGTTGCCACAAAGAGGGTACAATTGGCGTCCTTGCAGGACAATTGGGCTTAATCTCTCACTATGCTAGAGATTATCCTGACATCCCATATTTGGTAAAGTTAAACTCTAAATCTCACATGGTGAAAACCTCACAGAGAGATCCTGTTTCTCAGGCATTATGGGACATGGATGATGTAATGTCTCTTGTTCACAACGGGATTAACGTAGTTGGAATTGGATACACAATCTACATCGGTAGCGAATATGAGCATGAGATGATGTCGGAAGCCGCTCAATTCATTCGTCAAGCACATGAGTTAGGAATGATATCGGTTGTTTGGATGTATCCAAGAGGTAAAGCAGTTGCCAATGAGAAGGATCCACAGTTAATTTCTGGCGCTGCTGGTGTTGCAGCCTGCATCGGGGCCGATTTTGCTAAGGTCAATTATCCGAGCGAATATCCTGGCATGACAAGGTCGGAATCTTTGGCAATCGCCTCACAAGCTGCAGGAAGATGCGGTATTATCTGTTCTGGCGGCGGCACTTTGCCACCGAAAGAATTCTTGCAAAGACTTTGGGAACAGATGAATACAGGGAATTGTCGTGGTGCTGCGACTGGTCGTAATATCCATCAAAAAGATACTGAAAGTGCAGTAAGAATGACTGCTGCTTGCCATGCCATAATTTGCCAAGGTGCAACAGTAGAAGAAGCGCTTGAAATTTTCCAGTCTTGATTGGTAGGTGTGGACAATGGGTGTTATTCATCCAGATATCACAAAAGCACAGACACTGCCTTCGGAATACTACACTAACGAGCAAAATTACTTTGCTGTACTGCAAAAGTTTTCCTCTACTTGGAATTTCATTGGTCTAGAATCTATGCTAGATCAGAATAACATCATACCTGTGACAATTGGAGAGATTCCAATGCTTCTAACAAAATCAGGCACTGAATATTATTGCATTTCCAATGTCTGTACTCATAGAGGCATGCTTCTCTGTGATGAGGGTAAAACCTCCTCCACGATCAAATGCCCATATCATGGTAGAACATTTTCATTATCTGGTGAGATTAAACACATGCCAGAATTCGAGAATGTTGAGAATTTTCCGTCTCCTAGTGACGACTTACCGGTTGCAAAAGTAATCAATTGGCATGGTTTGCTATTTGCAAGTCTCTCTACTGATGATGATTTTGAACAATACATCACGGCTGTAGATGAACGAATGAGCTTTTTTGATTTTTCTAAACTTGTGAGGTATAGCGCACTAGATCGTATGCACGATGTGTCAGCAAATTGGTTATTATATGTCGATAATTATCTAGAGGGCTTTCACATACCTTACGTGCACAAAGCACTGAATTCAGTGATTGATTATTCTAAATATCAAACCGAGTTATACAATAACTCAGTTTTGCAAATCGGTGAAGGGCAGGAAGGTGAGGTTTGCTTTGATATTCCATTAGGGCATCAAGATTATGGCAGAAACATCGCTGCTTATTATTGGTGGATATTTCCTAATCTGATGCTCAATTTTTATCCTTGGGGGATTTCGATTAATCTTGTTTTGCCTCAGAATGCTGGCGAGACAAAAATTGCCTACTTTGGTTTAGTCTCGGATTCCGGGAAAATTGGAACCGGAGCTGGGGGTGAACTTGATACTGTTGAAAATGAGGACCAGTGGATTGTCGAGTCCTGCAACAAGGGAATGAAATCTAACCTGTATAATCGTGGGCGTTATTCGCCCACCATGGAAAGAGGAGTTCACCATTTCCACAGGTTACTAACTGAATAACTTCAGTATTTATCTTCAGGTGGAGTTCCAGTTGTGACATTGCCTTCTTGGTCAATGATAATTGGTGTTCCTTCTTCCCACCCTGGGCAGTTGCTGGAAACCCATGTGCGTGTTGCCCACTCACAGATGTCATATCCACCTGATAGAATCCCTGATCTCTTGATGTAACCGACTTTTACGATGTCCTTGTCCTTTGATAAAACATTGCCTAATTGTTGGCTTGTAGTGCCATGGCGCATGGTACTATTGATGTGTTCCAGAATCTCCGCAGTATTACGGGGTCGTTCGCCTAAAAATTTCTTAATCTTCTCTCTAATTCTGGTAGTTTTCATCTTAATCACTCCTTTGTCACGCAGCGCCTATCGCTTGAATATTTGCCACTAAATTACAGGACAGCGGTGGCTGATATAATAGTTCCTCCAGATTCGACAGTTTGTTACATTTAGGTACTAAATTAAGTGTAAAAAAGTAACCAGTTATGATGGGTTGTAAGTAAAAACAAACTTTTCCAGTGGAAATATATAACTAAATGTAACTAAGTAAGTAAGTTATGGATAAAATTATAACGGAAATGATGCTAGATTAGTTAGAGGTGACAAATCTGTCCGGAAGGAAGCTCAGAAGTCGCTCACAAAGACGAATTCTAAGATGGTTGATAGATTACAGTGGGTCACTGACAGAAATCTCAACTTCTTTAAAAATCCGAACCTCCCATACATCGCAAGCCCTGAGTGAGTTGAGGAAACGTAATCTTGTCTACAGGGACGATTCGCACGGAATACGTGGAGCTATACACAGCATTACTGAATACGGGAGAGATGTACTGGAACAGGATCGCCTTGATTTATACAAAAAATATTCTGTCCATCTAGAGTCAGGTTACGATGGTATTGTTTTAGAATCGAAGGATACAGAATTATTACTATGTTACCAAAAAAGCACCCCCATTTCATTAGTTTCGTTACCGTTAGACCCCTTCGAGCATGATTATGATGGTCATGAGAATTCCAGTGGAACAAAAGGGGTGATTTGGGCTTCAGTTGTTCCTAACTCTTTAACTTGGTATTCGTCTAATGACATGCGGAAGATTTCCCCGCCGAGCGAACTTGGGCGCGGTACTCTGGATGCTTGGTTGCAAAAAAAAGAATCATTTGCATTAGTGCGAGCTAAATTATTCAAACCGACAAATCAGTGGAATGTACCTCCTGGAACTAAATTTAAAACCCCTAATGTAAATGAAATACAGCTGCCAAATGAACTTTCACAAGGGTCCCATGTCATTGGAAAAATAATCGGAACTGAAAATGTTGTTTCTTGGGAGTCCAGATTGCATGCACACCTAAGTTCCGATATTGATATCAATTTACTTATCAATTCGTTTTCAGATAATGCTTGCGTTTTACGTAAAAATGTGATAAAACCCAACGTATCTGTAATGCCGATAAACTGTCTTTATGACTGGCTTAAACTTCGGCATAAAAGGCTATCTAACGAGAGGTTGGTTGCCAAATTTGATGAAATAAAATCCACAATTTATAATGAATCCATTAATGCTCTAAGCGCGGCGTTACAAAAAGAAATATCCAAGGATTTTGGTTACTGTGATTGGGTTGATGAGGTTCCTAAGAACATCGAGATATCTAACCTATCACTTGAGGGATTGAAATCAATAATTTTGCACCTTAGAACCAGTTGCGATTATCCTTACATCGTTGAGTGGGATTTTGATACTGAAGCCAATTTAGAATTTCTCAATCATTTGATTAGAGACAGTAACTGCAGGCTGTTAGTTACAAGAATAGGAGAAGCTGCTATGATAGATTCATCACTAGGCAGATTAGTTTCTTTACCGAAACTTGCAATGGCTAGATTGACTTTATCGAATCAACATTCTCTAGATCTTGAATTAACTCACAAATCAAAAAACATCGTAGAAGTTGCACACAGTGTTTATCCAAGAAATGCTAAAGAATTAATTCAGTCATATCAGAATGAACTTTGGGATTTGACATTAATGTCAGGAACATCAGATGATTTTAGATTCCGAGACCAAATTTGGCAAGCGTTACACAAGTATCCCTCGGGCAACGAGGAATGGGCAAATGAAATTGAAACCACTAATCCTCTAGCGGCATGGATTGCAACACCTGCTAGAAATCGCCCAAGTAGGTGGGTTAGAATTTGTCAAAAACTTGACGGTAATTGGTCTGATTTGATGGCAGTCGATACGATTTCACTAAACCTACTATTATCTAGTATTAACACTGCTAGTGATGAATGGCGTCTTATGGCGATTAGAGCAATATCTAATCATTTCTTATTAGATAATCAAACTGTGGTTGAAACAATAAAATCTGAAAACCAATCAATGAACTCAGTTGCTATTGCAACCGCTATTTTACTAATATGTGACAAACTACCTATTGAGTTTTCAGAAATCATTGGAAATGCCATAGATGAATGGCTTGACTCGCCATTTTTCGCCAGTGAGGTTCTTGAAGCATTATTTAGGAACGACGGAAATGATAATTTTGACCGCTTCAACATCTACTCTAAGGTAATGTTGGCCTCGAAAATACATCCTCCCAATTCGATATTGTACAACTGGGGCAAGTATGTTTCGGTAATTCAAAATCTTGAATCAATCTCTAACGAAAGGATGAGGATTTTCATGACTTTATTGCCTTTCCAGTGGTGGTGTGGTAATTCTGCAAACTGGCTAGTTAGCCAACTTTCAAGTTCTTCCGGGCGAAGATGGCTAGCTAATCAAGAAATTCCATGGCCGGCCTTGATTTTTAGACTTGATGGAGAATTATGGGGGCCGCCAGGTTTACGTCAGAGATTCATTAGAAAAATCCCAGATAGTGGCGATCTGCTATACATTCCAATTATGCAAGAATCAGTGGCAAAGGATTCACTAATGGACGTATTTGATTTAGTGTCAAAATCGGAGGATGCTAATTATAGGGTAACTCCACGTACTCATCCTGAGTTAGTTTACTTGCTGCGAGACATAAAAAATTGGCCTGATTTTTCAGTTGATGTTATCAATGAGGGAGACTCAACAATTGGTGCATTGATCTATGGTATTTCATATCATAAGAATACGATTTAAGACGATGGCTTCATTTATGTAATCTCACAGAGGATGCTGCCGCACTAGCAACATCGGGCAGAGCTACTGTGAAATTGCAATGAAGTTCGATACCAATGTGCGGTCCGCTATCGAAGACCAAAATGACCCTTCGGGGGATGATTTTTGGGGCAAAAGCGGTAAACCATTTGGTAGGTTATGGGTCCTTGTGTGACGTAAGAATGAACTCAAGACAACCACCCTATCAAACAGCACGCCCCGGCACCGAGGGTCAGGCCTTGGAGCAATGCGATGAAATAGGCCGTTAGGAGCTGGGGCACAGCGCTGCTTTTTATCACCCACATAAATTGGCTAGTTTTTGTGAAATTAAGCGATTAACTCAAAGGCCAAATTTGTTACAGGCTAGCAATGGCAACTGATGCCCGTTACGTGTGTTGCCTAGTTGGGGGAACATTTGACAGACTTCATTCAGGTCATAAGTTGTTACTAAGCATGGCGATCTCACGTTCAGACCAAGTAGAAATTCATGTAGTAAATGACGAACTTGCAGGTCGTAAATCCGCATTCATTCAACCATATCATAAACGTGTTAACGAAATTCTAGACTGGTTGTCCGAGAAATCATATCATTCTGTTAGAATATTCCAATTAAATGACTCCTTCGGACCAGCACCGGCGCATGAGTCCGCAGATGCGATAATTGCCACACCTGAAACGCTGGGTAATTGCCATGAAATAAACCGGATGAGGGAATTATCAGGTCTAGCAGGATTGTCCATTTTAGAGGTACCTCATATGCTTGATTATTCAGGGAAAATTATCAGTAGTTCAAGAATAAGAAGTGGGAAGATTGATTTAGACGGCAATGCATGGATAGATAATCAAAATAGGCAGAATAAAGTCAAGATGGTTTCCCAACTTGACGGTGAATTGAAAACACCAATGGGAACTTTATTTGTGGGCCCGGAAGAATATCCAGAGGTTGCAATGACCGAAGCAATTGAATCAATTGATCAAGAAAACAGTTCGATAGTTGCTGTTGGTGACGTTTCTGTGGCAACTTTACTAGGTATGGGAATAGTTCCCGACATTGGAATCATCGATGGTATGACAAAGAGAACAAAATTAGATGATTCCGAAATAATAGATAGTTCTGGATTTACCAATGCCCTTAGCGCAAATAATCCGGCAGGTCATATAACGCCATCATTGATTGATGCTGTTGAGGATGCCTTATCCAATGATGAATCAACAATCATAAATGTAGATGGAGAAGAAGATTTAGCTCCAATAATTATTCACTGTTTAGCTCCTATTGGAACGGCAGTAATATATGGTCAACCAAAAGTTGGAGTAGTTGTACAAATCTCTAGTCTAGCGGTAAAGAATCGATGCAGAGATATTTTGTCTATGTTTGAGGTGGTTGATTGACCAATAATCCATTAATTTCGATAACCGTTTGCGTTAGGGATGGAGTGCAATGGATTGATGGTTGCTTGGAATCATTGAAAAATCAAACATACAGGCCGCTTGAGATAATTGCTATAGACGATGGTTCAACAGACGGTTCACGAGAATGTTTGGAAAAATGGCATAATCCAGATTCTGAAGTACCTGTTTTCGTATTCGCTCAAGATGCACTTGGATTATCGGCTGGAAGAAATTTGGCAGTCAATAATTCTAAGGGAGAATGGGTTGCTATAACAGATATCGATGTAAGGCCAACACAAAATTGGATTACTAATCTGTATGAAAAAAGTCATCCAGTTGACAAGAATGAACGTATTGTAGGAGTTACAGGTAGAACTATCTTTGAAAGAGCAGATGACTTGGTGAGTGTACTACGTTCGGTTGAAATCGAATCAAAATATCGTTCAAGGCCGAGGAGAACCAGTCTTGCTAACGGTCCATGCTCAATGTTTAACAGAAAACATCTTGATGAGATTGGTGGATTCGACCCCTCATGGTATCATGCAGAGGATATGGAAGTTAGTCTGAAATTAATCTCTAATGGAGGATCAATAGTTTATGCTCCAGAAGCAGTTGTTGCGCATGTCCCAGAATCGGGCAGAAAGCGATTTTTGGCTAAGCGTTCCAGAGATGCTAGAGCTCACGTTAGGATTGTGCGTAAATATCCAAAAAAGCGTAGGCCGGGAGCAGATTTTGACTTTATTGGAAGTTCTACTTTAGTATTGTTGGTAGTCCCACTTTGGCTTACAGCATTACTGACAGGTTTTCCATTTCTGTATTTTTACTTGAATGCTGAAAATAATACATGGGAAGAGGTCCAAACTTGGTGGCAGACAAACGTATTCTTGGTAACCTTAGCTTTGCTGCTAATTCAAGAGTTAATCTTGTGGCGAGGTCCGCTCGGTGTAGTAAATAGAACTGCTATTTTTCAAAGCAAGAAAAATAGTTTGTATGTATATTTCGCTCTAAAAGGACTAATTATTCAATGGAGTTTAGCCTTGTGGAAGGGATTGATATTGGGTTGCATGGACGCCCTGTTAAAGAAGAATGGGCACGATTTCGAGCAATAATAATCATTGTTCGTCGGATTCTGGTGAATTTGCAGCATAAACCAGTGCAAAGCCAAACGATAGTAGACCAATCGTCACGGAGTAAACACCCGGGTCTATCCAGCCGGTTGCTGTTAATCCGAAATATAGGTAGTTGATGACTCCCAATAATAGACACCAAGCGCCCATAGTCTTGAACCATCCACCGATGTCAGGGTCCGCTAGAGACATCCACGTTTCATTGACGAAGATTGATTTTAACCAATTTCCAATGCCGCCTTCTTGACCATTAATCGATTTGAAGCCAAGTCCAGCAATTATTCCACAAATGGCAATGAAGACAATATCAGAAACTACAAATGAAGGGGCAGTTGAAATGTCTTCGAATGCTCTGTTGGTGATTTCGAAGGTAAGCACCCCGCTCCAAGATACTCGATAGTTTGGATGAATCTCTCCAAGCAAGTTTAGTACAGCGAGGAATATACCTAGCGAACCCAAGCCTACGAACCAATTAGACATTGTTTTAGATGGGTTAAGCACCATCTGCACAAAGTTTCCATCGGTACTGCTCACTTCGCTCATGCGTCGCCCACCTGCCTTGTGATTATAAGTACACCGAACCTAAAAATGTGCTAAAACTCTACAATCTAGTTTGATATTTGTAGATGCCATTGAAGATGTCTTCAAGTTCTGCCTCCGACTCTACCATTATTTGCACTGGATCAATATTTTGTGGAATACAGGAATTAATTTCTTTCGACCGACCGTATCTACCTTTGCTTATTGTTCGAGCAGTGATCAAACCTAGCATGTCTAAACTGGAGATCAGACCGGATACACGCCTTTGGGTGAGGGCGTTAGTACCAAGGTGCCGACATGCTTGTGAATAGATTGAGTATACTTCACCGGTTTGAATATTTTTCAAACCGTTCTTTTCATTTATTAGAATAGCACCTAAAACAACTTTTTGTTGATTGGGTAACTTGGCAATCACTGGTGTCATCTGGTCAGCTTCGATTTGATGCTGGGCAATTTTCACATGATTCTGTTCTACTTTTTCTGACCCGCTTAGTTCAGCCTTCTCGGTTGAGACTCTAAGAAGATCTAATGCACATCTTGCATCACCATGCTCTTGAGCAGCAAGGCCAGAACACATCTCAATAACTCCCTCTCCAATAACATCTTTGTGTAATGCAATCTTAACTCTTTCACGCAGGATGTCTTGTAGTTGTTGTGCATCATATGGATTGAAAACAACATCCAATTGTCCAAGTCTTGAACGAACTCTAGGATCGAGGAAGTCGGTGAATTTCAGATCATTTGAAATCCCGATAACACACGATCGTGCACTCTTCAGGGACGAGTTTAAATTTGTTAGATTGTATAGTAAATCATCACCGACTTTTCTAACAAGATGGTCTATTTCATCGAGTACAATAATGAATACCCCTTTCCTAGAATCCATTCGCTTTACTAGTTCACTGAACACTCTGTCAGTTGGCCAACCGGTGAATGGTATCTCGTCGATCTCGTGATCTTCTAGCAACGAGTTCCCTATGTGACTCAACACTCGATATTGTGTGTCGATTTGTCGACAGTTGACGATGACTGTTTGCACTGGTCGATTAAGTTCTTCGCCTTTTTCTTCAAGTTGGCTACAGACATAGTTAGTTACAGCAGTTTTGCCAGCACCTGTAACTCCATACAGAGTCATGTTTGAAGGAATGTGTCCTTTTAGTGCCTCTACAAGGTTAAACGACAAAGTGTCGATCTCGTTTTTGCGGTGAGGCAGATTATTTGGATGATAGGTGTGACGGAGAAATTCTTTGTTCTGAAACAACGTCTTTCGAGACAGATAACCATCGAATATGTTGTCTGTCATTTGTCTGTCCTCCGTTTTACACTCCACCCCGGCTGACAGGTTAGAGCGCGATGGTCGCACCAGTCCGAGTCCCCCTCATAAGCATACCTTAGAGGAAATTTTGCAACTACCTATTTTGATAGGAATTTAGCAAAAAATAATTTTGAAAAATTGTTCAAAAAATCCACTTATTTTCCCATTTAATTGAGAAACCATCTTCAGCATGTAAGACATTTCTTGGGTGGCTGGGGAATTCCTTACTGGTTATTTTTGGCATTTGCGAATTGTTTGAATCAATAAAAGTGTGAGTTATAATGAACTGTACTTCCGGAAGTTTTTCACTCAATTTCTGAATGTCGGATGGTTTGTGATGTTCGTTGCTTGGCACCCATTCAGGAATTGCCATTTCAATGATCGATAAGTCTGTTTTACTAATTGCAGAGTAAAGAGATTCACACGGGCCAGAATCCCCGCTATGAACGAATTTTGCTCCCTCGGAAGATTCGAAACTGTATCCAAAAGGATCGACTGAATCATTGTGATTAACATCAAATCTGTTCCAATTCCAACCGTCTACAGTTGTACCTTGAGCATTTTCATTCCATACTATCATTGAGAGGATTTTTTGCAATGAACCTGGGTAGGCTATCTCACATAATTCCTCAATTCTCTTACGGGCCCCAGGAGCGGCAACAATTGTTAAGGGTTGAGAGAAATCCCGATCCGAAATATATGTTCTCTCCAACAGTAAGAATGGTAGTCCAAATATATGGTCGCCGTGAAGATGAGTGATGAAAATGGTTGTTATTTCACTGATGTCGATGCCATTCTGTCGTAGTGAAATTAACGCTGTCGGGGGCGCATCAATAATGTGTTTTTTGTCAAAAATAGCAAATGAATGATGTCTTCCATTTGGCAAAAACGCGTTGCCTGTGCCAAGCATGATGATTTCATGCGCCATGGTAATGCGTACACAATCTAGGCTTTTGCTTCATTGGTCGTAATTTTGTTGAATTAGAATTGACGGCGGATTTCCGAACCTTCAATTACTTTCGGCTGAAGGACCGAAACGCTCGAGAGAGTAGGTGTGGACATGGCCGGAGCAGCAAAAAGTGAATGGAGTGCAAAAAATCCTTACTATACTACAATCACAGAAAACTATGTTTTGAATGGAGAGGGCTCGAAGAAAGAAACCCGTCACGTTGTGTTTGCTCTCGGTGATTCAGGTCTTGATTACAAGGTTGGTGATGCACTCGGAGTCCTTCCTGAAAATCCACCGCACATCGTTGATGAGTTAATCGAAATTCAAGGTTGGGACAAAGATTCTATCGTCAACACACACAATGGCGAAAGAACACTTTACGAGGCTCTCAAGAAGGATTTTGAAGTTCATATGGCAAGTAAGAAGTTTGTTCAATCGCTTGCTCAAAAGGTAGTTTCCAGTGGTATCAAGATAACAGTCAAGATGGTTTCAAGGACTAGAGGAAATAATCAATGGAATTCCACAGATGCGGAATTGCTGCCGCCTGAACTCAAACCCAGTGCACCATCAGATGACCCATCAGACAAAGTAGATCATCTAATAACGGATGAAAAAGCGATGGAAGATTACCTTTGGACTCGAGATTATATCGACATAATGAGAGAATTTGATGCCAAGTACTCTCCAGAAGAATTCTTTGAATTAGCTGGTCGCTTGAAGCCAAGATTGTATTCAATCGCTTCATCACATGACGCTCATCCAGGTCTTGTTGAATTGACCGTTGGAATTGTTAGATTTAGTTATCATGGCAGGGATAGAGGCGGCCTTGCAACTCAATTCATGGCGGATGAAATCGGTAATTCTGACCAAAGAGTAGGTGTTTTCATGTCACCGACCAAATCCTTTGTTCTTCCTGAAGACAAGGATACAGACATTATCATGGTTGGTCCAGGCACAGGAATTGCACCATTTAGAGCATTCATGGAACAAAGAGTATTTGATGGTGGTAAGGGCAAAAATTGGTTGTTTTTCGGCGACCAATCATCGAAGACCGAATTTTACTACAAGGACACAATTGAATCTTGGCTTGATAGCGGCGATTTGTACCGTTTTACGACAGCATGGTCACGAGATCAAGCAGAGAAAATATATGTCCAACATAGATTAAAAGAGCATGGTGCTGAGGTCTGGGAATGGTTCGAAAACGGGGCATATTTCTACATTTGCGGCGATAAGACCTACATGGCAAAAGATGTACATAGGGCGCTAATCGAGATTGCAATTGAGCATGGTGGTATGTCCGAAGCAGATGCAACTCATTTCATTGAGAAGACGATGATGAAAGAACAAAAGCGATATCTCCGAGACGTCTACTAATCACAGACCTTCTGTTGGCAAGTCAACCCTAATCACGGGTATTTTTTCACTAACAGCGAGTTCTATCATTCTCTTAGTCCATACGGAATCGGGACCCGGAAATGCCAACATATGAGAGGCATGTCTCAACATTTCACTCGCTAATGTTGCAATTGCTTCAGGCCGGCCACTATCTAGTTCAGTATTAGGTCTAGGTGATTGCCATGCTTCGGTATATACTGCTAGTGGTATGTTTTGATTATCAGCCCATCGCTCTGCCAAGTAATCCACACCGCTTGCACCACCGATGATTATCATATCGGGGTATGCATGCTGATCAACCCAATTGTCAAGTTGGTCTTCAAGCCACGAATAATCATAGAATTTTGAATTCCCACATATCACTAGATTGATAATTTTACCATCTTTATTCAAATCTTTACCGCCTAACTCGGCCACAACTTCCGCACCTGATTTATCCACTAGAACCATAATGGTCTATCAACATACTATGATATTAATATATTCACTCATCTGTCAAAAAAAGCCGAATAACCACCTAAAAATGACCTGATTTAAGTCACAAACGCCGAAATTCGGCAAGTAAAATCCAAGCCTTATGCCAAGTGTCAACCGTTTTACTCATAGATTGCCGATGTTTCCGTAAGAATATGGGATTCAAGCGAGTCTTGATTGCTAACCGGGGAGAAATAGCGCTGAGAATTTTACGAACGCTCAGGGATATGGGTATAGAAGCAGCAATTATACATGGCAAAGAAGATAGGTTGTCTCTACCAGTAATGATGTCAGATATCGCTTATCCAAATTATCGAACAAATCCATTGGATTCTTACTTGGACATAGAGGCTGTTGTTAATGCAGCAAAGGAATTAGAATGTGATGCAGTTCATCCGGGTTATGGATTCCTCGCAGAAAATGCACAGTTTGTCAAGCGACTTACAGAGGAAGGAATCACATTCATTGGACCATCTAGTGATGTAATTACCCTTCTTGGTGATAAAATAGAGGCTAGGGCTGCTATGGAAGCAGCAGGTCTTCCGGTTGCTAAGGGTTCTTCAGAGCCAATTTCAGATGAGAAAGTAGCCAGTAAATTAGCAGAAGAGATTGGCTACCCTGTCATCATTAAGGCAGCGGCAGGCGGTGGCGGTATCGGTATGCAAATAGTCGAAGAAGAATCACAATTTGCTAGTGCCTTGAAATTATGTATGTCACGGGCAAAGTCAGCCTTCGGTGATGAGAGAGTATTTGTTGAAAAATACATCCAAGGTGCCCAGCATGTTGAATTCCAAGTATTGGCAGATGGGAAAAATGCTATTCATTTTGGCGAACGTTTTTGCTCGATCCAAAGACGACACCAAAAACTGGTCGAAGAGGGCCCTTGGCTATCTGATGAAAAGCGTTCTGAAATTGGTGATTTAGTTTGTAGAGGTGCAGAATCTGTTGGCTACAAAGGGCTAGCAACGTTCGAATTTCTTAGAGATTCAAACGGTGATTTCTATTTCTTAGAAGTAAATCCTAGAGTCCAAGTAGAACATACTGTGACAGAATTAATTACTGGCTACAATCTAGTTGAATTAGGAATTCGAGTCGCCCAAGGTGAAGATTTACCACTATCTCAAAGCGACATTAAGTGGCGAGGACATGCGATACAGTGTCGATTAAATGCCGAAGATCCCAAAGAATTTGTACCAAGTCCGGGTAGGCTTTGGGATTGCCATTTCCCGTCTGGTTTTGGCATTAGATGCGACACACACGCACACCCTGGCTATGAAATGCCGGGATGTTTCGATTCGCTGCTGGCTAAACTTTTGACTTGGGGCCACGACAGAGATGATGCTATTAGGAGAATGCGAACGGCTTTAGATGAGACTCAAATTACCGGTGTCCAACATCTCATCCCGCTGCACAGGAGAATAATGGATGAGGAGGATTTCCTCAATAGAGATGTCACTATTCAGTATATTGACAATCATCAAGAACTACTTGGATGAGGTGATTTTGCTTGGACGTATTGATAGTAGGAAGTATTGCGTATGATAGCGTCACCTCACCAGTAGGGAATGTTGAAGATGCGTTGGGGGGTTCTGCGGTATATGCAGGAATAGCAAGTCGTTTTCACGCTAACTACCTAGGGTTGGAGAAAATAGGATTGGTTGGAGTCGTTGGTGATGATTTCAGGTCATCTGATATTGCGATGTTGGAATCGCAAGGGCTCGATTTGACAGGGCTAGAGATTGCAAAGGGCAAAACGTTCCGTTGGGAAGGTTCCTATCATGGAGATATGGGTGTTGCACAAACTCATGACACCCAGTTGAATGTGTTTGGTGACTTCGACCCCAAAGTTCCGCCTCAGTCAACTAGCCCGAAGGTTCTATTCTGCGCTAATTTAGTTCCAATACTGCAATCTAAAGTGTTAGAGCAGGCAAAGGGGACTCGATTATCCATGTTAGATTCAATGAATCTCTGGATTGAAATAGCCAAGGAAGACTTGTTATCGGTGATGAAGAGTGTTGATTTGATAATTATTAACGACGGAGAAGTGAAAATGCTGGCTGAAGATGATAATCTAATTAGGGCCTCTAGAAACTTAATTGAGATGGTTGGTTGCCAAACCTTAATCATCAAAAAAGGAGAAAATGGAGTCATAGCTTTCCATGGTGGAGAGATTATTTCATTACCAGCCTATCCAACACAGAAAGTAGTTGATCCAACAGGTTGCGGTGATTCGTTTGCTGGTACTATTGCTGCTTTTCTTTCATCAAATGATGGAGAACTTACCAGAAATGAACTCAGAGATGCATTAGTTAGGGCTACTGTAACTGCCAGTTTCACATTAGAGTCTTTTGGAACCAGTGGTTTGCTAAATCTAAGCAATGAAATGTTTAATTCAAGGCTGAAAGAATTTGAAAGGATATTATCCTAATCACAAATCAATTCTTGGTAACCCGCCTTTGCCAGCGGTAGAATTCTTGTGGGCGTCTGAGTCTATCAAATCAGTGAATGAAAAATCATCATTTGATTCAGCAAACTCTTGTTCATTTTGTTCTATTAGAGCCCTTCTTCGCCTAACATTTTCTTCTAATTCACGAACTTTTTCATCTGGCATTACTCCACCATTGCTTTGTGCTAAGGTCCTGTAAGTGTCAAGTTGTTCTTGCTGCGCTTCATCAGCCCGTTCTCTCAAATTTGGAGATGGGGGGGCAGTCTCCTCTAAGGCATTGATTACACGATTAGTAATTGATGAACCAAAATCTCTGACTGCATTTCCTAGTGCTGGGACTAATCTTCGTCTATTTGCGGTGCTGCTGGCATTTGATTTACGTTTTACCAGTCTTGAATTATTTGTTGAAGTCTTCTTCCTTAACCTAGAATTACTATTTATTGGTAAAGTCTCAGACTTTGGAAGCTGTCTTTGTGGGTTGTTTGCTTTCCTTGCACTGGCAACCAGTGATTCTACTGTATTTCCTTCAAGGTCAATATTACCCAACAATGTATCGGGTGAATTAAAACCACCTAAATCAGAGCTAGGATTATGCTGAATGGTTTCGTTAGGGTTGTGATAGCCTTCCTTATTGCAAAAACTCGGTAACATCTCAGGCATCTGTGCCGGGCCAGCCTCATTATTTCTTGTACGATCTATGTTTGATAGTAAACCCGAATTTAGGGTATCACTGGATGATTTGGATAGGGAATTGTCATTTATATTTGGCAACTCAAAATCAAAGTTATCAAACATTGACATAGGGTGACTTTCTTGTCTACTTCTGCGATCGCCGACATTGTCAATACCTCTCTGTATCAGCGAATTACCTGAACCTGTTGGAATACGTTCACGCCTTACATTAGCCATTTCCTGCCAACTAGGTACGCTTTCTTGTTGCTCGAATAAAGGCGGCATTTGGGAATCGAATATGCTCAAATCCATGGCCGGTAAAACATCTGGTGCTGGGGCAACTGATTCTGCAACATCACTTGATAGGAACGCCGCTATTGATTCAGGCTTGGATACAACAGGAATCTCTACCGGAACATCATTATTTTCTAATATTGAATTTCTTGGATACTGAGCATCACCATCAAGAATTTCTAATCCATCAGCCGCCTCCTCAAGGGAGAATCCTTTTTGTAACTTCATTAAAATCGTGTTGAGTTTTAACAACGAAAAATCATTCCCGGTAACAACATGACAATCACCAGCTTCAGTATCTATCGTTAATGTTGGCTTTCGAGTTACTGCCCATCCCAGTATTAATCCAATACCTCCTAAAAGAGTGAATATCTGAAGTGTAGAGGAGGCAAAAATTCTGATGCTTGACCATACTAGTGCTAAACCAAGGGTTGCGATGTAACCAGGTACAAGTCTAGTGTGGTGATGATGTACTCGGTTGATTGTATGAATTTTGATGTCAAGGCCGTGACCTGACTTTGCTTCTAGGCTTAACATTCTCTCATCGATGTTAGCTACAACTTTGCCAGAAGCACCATCTAAGTACAGTGAGTCAATTTTTACATCTTGTGACTCAGCCGTTGAATATGCTACGCGACCTGTTGAATGCATCCCGTTTGCCTAAGCAAACTGTGTAGGTTAAGAAACCACCGCAAATTTACCCTTTGAAATCCCCAGTTTTACAGTCGGAAAATTTCGCCGTTTCACTCGCTTAATTGGATAATTGAGTCACCCATTATCCTTGGTTTTGAATCTAGTTGAGCGATTATTGCTGATGTAGGATTATCTCTCCTTATGTACACCGGAGAATCCCACTCAACAACTAGTGTTTCACCATCGACTGATTTGACTCTGCCGACAGTAAATTGTAAGTCTACACTAATGTGAATCACATCACCTTCAGTGAGAATTCGCTTTTGGAATGGGGAGGTTTTCAAAGTCAGTTTTGAGATCTTATGTTCGACGACTGATAGTGGGATGTGAGTATTGGTTTTTTTGTCATCAACAGCAGGTTTGACGATTATAGATCCATTACCTAGTGAATCTTCTTTGGCACCTCTTATCGCAATCCCCACTCTGTCACCAGATTGAGCGAGTTGGACATCGTCATCCATCACTTGTAGAGATTTGGTATTGCCACCACCTTTTGATGGTAATATGTGCAGTTCATCATGAACTTTGAGAGTGCCGCACTGAACATAGCCGATCGCTACTAGACCGATACCCTTGACATTGAAGTGCTGGTCAATGCTTACAACTAATGGCGAAGATGCAGAATCTGTTAAATCATCTTGAATTTCATCCATCAAATCATAGAGTTTGTTACGAATTTCTAGGCCATCAGGCGTCATGAATTGCCACTTGGTTAAACCTGCTTGAGCAAACATTTTTTCAGCCATGTCTTGGTCAATCCACTCGCCTTCTTTTGGATTTACTATAGCAATTCCAAGTGCAATACTAGAGCTCGCAAATGCAACTAATACTTCTCCTAGAGTTGCATCAATCGCATTTATTTCAATAATTCCAACTCTGCCGGCAGAGATAGCGTTTAGTAATGGTCTCAATCGTTCTGGGTACCTTGCAGGTCTTATTATCGAGATTATTTTTGCGACACCGTCGCTTGTCTCTTTGTGGACATAGGTATGAACATCCCTTTGGTCGGTTGCTTTGGCAATTTGCTTAGCCAACTCATCGCTGCCAAACATGGCGACATTTAGTACTGTCATAACACGCCCACCGCCAAACCTCAAATCAATTTAGGGGCGAATCATTCCGATTTATCGGCAATCATATTGGTTCTGATTTTTTCTGCTTTATTCCACTCGATTTGCTCTTCATCATTTTCTACGACAAATTGCGGTATCGGTATCGGTCGCATCATCGAATCGATGGCGACAAAGAAGAAGTATCCTTCACAAATCCTTTTCTTTTCCCAGGTAGCCTTGTTCACTGCTAAGGCAGTAACCTTCGAACATGCCGTGTGAGTGCTTGTGTAAACTACCTTGCCAGTTACCTCAAGCAGGTCACCTTGTCTTGCAGGAGCGATGAATTTCAGCGTATCTATCGAGATTGTTACGAACTCACGATGGGCAAACTTAGAACAAGAAATACCACCTGCTTTATCCATTATGGAAAGCAATTTACCGCCAAAAAGAGTATCATGATCATTGGTGTCGCCAGGAAACACATGCTCGATTAAGGTAACAGGCTCTTTTGAATAGGGCTCCATGACACTGGGAAGGGTTTCTAGTTCAAGAAGTCATGCTGTGAATTTAATATCATATCACGGTTTCTTACAACTTACAAAACAAGGTATTGGCTAAACTACTCGACACACAGAGCAGCAATGACATGTCTCATGAAAAAGCATCTTGAAATTTAAATCTAGTCCTACAAGGTCAACCAAATTAGTATTCGGGAGGTTTGAATAAAAATTCAATCATTATAAGCCTTTTTTCACGAAAAAGCGATGCATTTTAGGCGTAGAAGTCTTGGAGAGTTATTGGCGATAGCATGGCGATTGTA
>VMHT01053567.1_pt1 | contig 20035 bp, 20 predicted proteins | sample 4693611 | NCBI WGS metagenome assembly VMHT01 (sample SAMN12280063, study PRJNA550983) | marine metagenome | isolation source: seawater sampled from same location over 5 years 0.02-0.2 micron viral filtrate | place: USA: collected off the coast of southern California halfway between the port... ...
AGGTAATAACTCTCTTATTTCAGTTTGATTAGCTTGAGCCATAAATCGTAAAGCTTGAGTTTCAGTTTCTAAACTACCGATTTTTAATGCAATAATTTCCTGATCTTTTTGATAAACTTCTTGGGATACATATTGACTATTTAACCACAAAGCAACTAAAGCTGCTAAGCCTGCTAATACAAAAGTAGCTAAGTTAAAATTTTCAAGAGCATTTTTAAAGAAGGAAACTAATTTATCCATTTACTATTATTTATAGGAACATAAATATAATATATGAAGAAGGTTGAACAATTTACAGATTTATTTGAATCTCTTAATCAAAGCGCTATTGGGTATGATCAACAGAAAGATAGAAAGAATTTAAAATACACACCAGACGAAAGTAAAACAGGATATGCTAAAGGAAATATACCAACAGCATATGCACAAAAAACAGGAGTACCATATATGCCAGCAGGAATATCAGATCAAGAAGATAAAAAAACATACGGTTACATTTACGATTCAGAACAAAGTAAAGTAACGCCTGAAAATCCAGAAATTATAGTAGTAGGGTTATATAGAACAGATTTAGTTCATTTACAAAAAAATCTAAAAAGTGATTTAGAAGAAATGGTCGATGCAATTGAACCAACCTCTCAATATCCAGAATTCGGAGTAGGTAAAGTAATCCATAGAGTAGTTGAAAAAAACTCTGCTTTTATTCATAAATGTAAAGCTTTACAACAAGTTTTAGAAATAATGGATAAGCCTCAATATAAAAGAAAAATTACTATAGCTAAACAAAGAAGAAAAAAACTAAATCTTAAGTATGGTGAATAATTCTTGATTTCTATCTTTTATATATTATAATTAATATATGCTTAATAATACTATACTTAAATGGTCAGACGTAGATTTTTTAATTGAGCGTATAATTGATGAAATAAGCTGGCATGATTTTAAGTTTGATACTATAGTCGGTTTAGGTAGAGGTGGTTTGATACCTGCTACTATATTAAGTTATAAATTAGGTGTTTATAATTTACAAAATTTAGGTATTAATACCAGGCATAAAGATAATAAAACTCTCAAACAATTAATTAAAAATTTATCAGATATGGGATTTAAATCAGATACTGAAAAATTTGCAATGATTCAAAAACCTACCGTTTGGGGTAAGGTCTTAGTGGTGGATGATATAAATGATTCAGGTGATACATTTAAAACTATAAATTATTATCTTGAAAATCATCTTAAAAAAATAAAAGATATACGTTATTGTGCTCTTGTTAAACGATATAATTCAAAATTTAATCAAGGGTTTTATGGAAATAGTTTTCATTCAGACAACTGGATGGTGTTTCCTTGGGATAAATAATTAAGTGAAAGCCCGACCTTTTTATTTCGAAATTAAAGATATGATAACGCAGTTCGTTGCAGCGTTTGACGACATTGTTATTGGTAGATTTAATAAAGCTAGAGAAGAGCAAGATAAAATAAATGTTAGATACGTTTATGCTCCTAAACAGAGGGTACTTTACGATTTAGTTAATTTAAATAAAACCATGACATTACCTGCTGTTGCAATAAACATAACAGGTATATCTAGAGATACGAGTCGAGTTTTTAATAAGATAGACGGATTTCATTATGCAGGCACCGCTTTGCCTCAACAAGACTTAGTATCTAGAAAAGTTAAAGCTCCAGTACCGGTTAATATTAGTATTAGTTGTTCTATAATGACTAAGTTTCAAACTGATATGGATCAAATTTTATCTAATTTTATTCCTTTTTGCAACCCTTATGTAGTTATATCTTGGAAAGTTCCAGAAAAATTTGCTTTAGCTAAAGATCAAGAAATAAGAAGTGAAGTATTATGGTCAGGAGATGTTAGTTTAGATTACCCAATAGAGACAACAGGTACTCAAAAAGCTAGAGTAACAGCTGATACATCATTCACGATTAAAGGTTGGTTATTTAAAGATACTGCAGACGGTGAAGGTAATATATTTAAAATTGATGCTAATTTTTATAATGAAAGATTATTAGAAACATACGATAATTATTCAACTCTATCAGCTCATAACTATAATGACACGGAAAGTATTTCAGTATCTGGTAAACCTAATATAACATCTATATTTTATAATGGTGTTCAATTATTGAATAACTTTACAATTCCAAATTTATTAAGAATGGATGCTAACGGGGCAAGTCAAAATATTTTATTAAATGGTACAGGATTTGATAAAATTAATGGAATGCTGTTAAGTACTAATGCAGGTAGATATTTTGGTTCCTCTACTAGAGACCTATCTACTATAACTGATTTTGTAAGCGGTAGCGATAATAATTATAGTGGTAAATCTATTACTGGTCACCCTATAGACTATACAGTAATTAATTCAAATACAATATCATTTCAATTAAGTGCTATAGATACGGTACAACCATATAATCCAACTATAATACAATTTGTACCTTATACATTATCTGCAGGTTATGCAATATCAAGTAAAACAACGACATCACGAACTTATAGTAGTAACGACACCTTTATAATCTTAGAAAGTTAATTAAATAATTACAATGGCTGACGAAAAACAACAAAGCGGTGGTTTCTTTAAAAATATAGCAAATAAATTGCCTTATCAATCTTTGGATTTTAATAATGTTATTAATGACTTAAATCCAAAGTATAGCTCATTTCAAGATGTTGGAATGAATAGAACTGAAGCATTAGCTAAAAATAGTATTTTTTATAATAATGATTTTAATAGTACACCATCTGGTCATATTAGCGTTGACGGAAACTATAATAAATTAGTATATGCTAATATAGAGGAAAATAAAGGTGGTCGTTTACGTGATTATAGAATCATGGCTGCTTTTTCAGAAATTAGCGATGCATTAGATGAAATTTGTGATGAATGTATTAATATAGACGAAAAAGGTAATGTAGTTAATTTATATCTTAGAAATATGGATATAGATGAAAATATAGCAGATACACTACAAGAAGAATTTAATCGATATATTGATTATTTTAATCTAGATAAAAAGGGTTTTGAATATTTTAGACAATTATTAATTGAAGGTGAAGTATATTTTGAGCATATTATACATGGCGGTCATGTTAAAGAAGGTATTTTAGGTTCTGTAATTTTACCAGCAGATTTAATTGACCCAATATATGATAATATTCAGAATATGATTATTAAAGGTTATATTCTTCGTAAGCCTATTTTTGATCCGAATAAACCAGAAAAAATTATGAAGTTTGACTTCATTCCAATGGATGAAAATCAAGTAACATATGTTAATTCAGGTATATGGAATCAAGATAAATCGTTTAGATTACCATTTATTGAAAATGCAAGAAGAGCTTATAGACAATTATCATTAGTAGAAGACGCAATTGTAATATACAGACTTGTAAGAGCTCCAGAACGTTTAATGTTTAACGTTGACGTTGGTAATATGTCACCGCCTAAAGCAGAAGCTTATCTTAGAAAACTAGTAGCTGAATATTGGAGCAAAAAGACATTTGATACTAATCAATCAGGTCAAGTTCAAAAGTTTAATCCGCAATCAATGTTAGATTCATTTTGGTTTGCTAAAAGAGCAGGGTCAGAAGGTACTACAGTTACACAATTACCTGGAGGAGCTAATTTAGGTGAATTGGCAGACTTAATGTATTTTGTAAATAAACTTTATAAAGCATTAAAAGTACCTCTTAATAGATTAAACCCTGATAGTCAGTTCTCAGATGGTAATGAAATTTTAAGAGAAGAGCTTAAGTTTGCAAGATTTATTATTAGAATGCAACAGCAGTTTGCTTCCGGACTTAAAAACGGATTTTTAACACATTTAAAACTCAAAGGTTTATATGAAGAGTATGATATTAAACCTAATAATATTCATATTGAATTTAATGTACCTACTAATTTTTATGAGTTAAGAGAAAATCAAAAATTAGAACTTAAAGTTGCAAATTATAATCAATTAGCAGCTGGTGAATTTGTTTCTAATACGTATGCACAGAAAGAGTATTTAGGATGGACCGATACTGAGATAAAAGCTAATAGAGAATTTTTAAGAAAAGATGCAGAGTTTCAGTGGGAATTACAGCAAATTGGCGCTGGTGGTCCAGATTGGAGAGATCAAGAAGCTCCTGCACCTTTACAAGGTGGGGCTGAACCTGGATTACCTACTGATGCTGAGACACCTCCAGACTTTGGTGGTGGTCCTGCTGAATTGGGAGCTGATGCAGCTCCTGAAGTTGCTCCTATTGAACCTGCTACTTAATATTAAGTTGAGATTGAATTGCTAAAGAATGCAGTTCTAACATAAAACGTTCCGCCGCCTGAAGCAGTTCTAGCACTTAATTGACTCGTACTTGTAATACCTCTAAAAATCATACTTTCATTTGAGTCTAATGCAAATGCTCTATAATCTTGGTATATTTCAGTATCAGAGCCTCTGTCATATTGAGACCCGTCAAAAATATTTAAAGTTTGTCCAGTAGAATTTTTAATAGTGGCTTCGCTACATTCGATAGCTGATAGTTCAGTAAAGGCTGTATTTACTGCTTGCTGTGCAAACTGAAAGTTTTTATTTCTATTAACGTATGTATTAGGTACGTCTGCATCTGATAATTTTGGTATTGGATATGCCATGTAATTATTTAATAGAAAGATAACGCTTTTTTAATTAAATAATTATGTATGTCAACTTGCACTATAGCGCCAATATCAGGGTTTCAGAGTACTAATCTGAATAATAGAATAGATTCATTTAATCGTTTAGGTGATAGGATAATTAGATCATTAGGTTATCCTACAGTAAATGTTGAAATTCATAGAGATCAATTATATGAAAATATAAGTATAGCAACTGAATATTTTACAAAATTTGCTGGGTATACTAGAGAGTATCTTGTATTTGATAGTAACTTATATCGTAAAAATTATGGTATAAAACTTGATAATTTATTTTCATTAAATGCAACTGATGTTAAAGAATCTAATTTTCTTGAAACAAGATCTATTACTAACCCAACTTTTACAAAATATACTGATTTATCTTCAACTAGAAACTATTTGTGTTTGACAGCTATTGACGGAAGCTTATTTCAATCAATACCATCTTTAAGTGGTACATTCTTAAGCGGTGGTGTTAGTAGAAATGAAATTATATCTGCACCGTTATATCAAGAATTTATTAGTGTAGAAAAAGATGCAACCTTTGCTGAAATAGGTAATGCAGTTTTAGGTTTAACTTTCGAAATAGGTTCATCTAATACAGTTATATTAACAGGATTTTTCCAAGCACCGGTACCACATGATGTAACGTTACTCGGTGAAGTAAGAAATGATGCTAATCATTATTCAATGGAAATGGTCAACAGTTTTGATTATGATTTAATGGACTATAGAAAAGTTATAGATGTTAAAAACTTTACAGAAGGGTCTACAACTGGTATTAATACTCTATTTACAATAGAGCAAACATTAGCTCAACAAACATACTTTAGTTACGCTATGGGTAATTATGGTTTTGATTTAGTATCGTGGTATACATTAAAGAATTGGTTAGAGACAAGGGAAAAATTATTAGCTATAGAAAGAACTTTTGACTTTGATCCACGTACTCAAATTTTAAGAATGTATCCTCAACCAGGATCTAATAATAATACAGTTAGATTTTATGGTGTATTAGATTGTTATGTTGAAAGACCTATAAGAGACGTAATTAAAGAGCTTTGGGTTTACCAATATTCATTAGCATTAACTAAAATAGTAGTTGGTAGAATAAGAGGTAAATATCAAGGTACTGGATTATTTGGAGGTGGTCAGCTTAACGATGGACTATTGCAAGAAGGTCTTCAAGAAAAAGCTGATTTAGAGCAACAATTGTACGAAGGCACCCCGGGTCAAGGAGATGCAGATCCACCACTCTTCTTTGTAGGATAATTATTCTAGATTCTATAAATATAGATATATGAGTTTTTTCCAAAGACGTAGACGCCCATCATTATCTGCATTATTTACTACAGGTTCAGTACCTACACAAGATGACTTTGGTTCATTTATAGAAAGTACAGCTAATTTAGAAGAAGGTAACGTCTTTAATGGTCTTTCTTCTTATATTACATTATCATCTGGTAGTGGTTTTGTTTCTTTATCATCATCTTCAGTTTTCGTTTCAGGTGGTAATACAAATGATTTTGGTAATGTAGTTTTATCTGGTGGCTCTTTACAGACAGACAACGTAACGATTTCATCTAACACTGTTGTTGTTTCAGGCGGTAATACAAACGATTTTGGTAATGTGATTTTATCGGGCGGGGCATTAAAAACTGATGGTGTAACTATTTCTACATTTTGTGTGGTAGTTAGCGCAGATGGATTTTCAAATGCATGTAGCGTAGTTTTATCGGGCGGGGCATTACAGACAGATAACGTAACAGTATCATCTAACACTATTTTTGTTTCAGGGGGTAATACAAATAATTTTGGTAATGTTGTTTTATCAGGTGGTGCATTGCAAACAGATAACGTAACGATTTCATCTAATACAGTTATTGTTTCTGGTGGTAATAATAATGATTTTGGTAACGTAATTTTATCAGGTGGAGCATTACAAACTGATTTAGTTACCATTTCATCTAATAATGTTTTTATTAGCGGAGGTAATTCCGGTACAGGTAATGTTACTTTATCAGGTGGAGCTATTAATACTGATTTCGTTACGATATCTTCTAATACGGTAATAGTTTCAGGAGGTAACACCGGTGGTAATGATATATTCTTATCAGGCGGTAATTTAGGTTTTGGAGATAGTACTACAGGTACCGCAAGTGCTAATATAGGTATAGATTTAACTGATCCTGGAACTGTTGTAGTAACATCACCCTCAGGCACAACAGCAGCGATGATAATTTCAGGGGACGGTACGTCAGGTTCAACTACCATATCAGGTGGTGAATTAGTAGTTGGTTCGGATACAAATACTATAAACGTATCAGCATATACAGGTTTATCAGGAGCTGAATCAGGGACTAGTATAGTAGGGGGACAAAATAATACAATCCATGCATCTGGTGGTAATATTGCAGGGGGAACATTTAATGTAATTGCATCTGCAGGTGCTGATGGTACTATAGTTGGAGGAATAAGTGGTATTGTAGATGCCCCAGATGGTACTATTATATCAGGTGTAAGTGGAATTATATTTGGAGGTGATGATACATGTGGCGGAACAATTGCAGGTGGTAAATTTAATGGTGTTAGTGGTCAAGATTCATTTGTAGGGGGTGGAATAAATAATGTAGCTTTTGGTGATTATACATTTATCGGTGGCGGAACTGGAAATCAAATTAAAGGTGTTCGAGGTCTTCTTGCAGTATTTCCAAGAGCAACTGGAAATGTTATCGTAGCAGGTTGCAGTAATGAAATATGTGCTGGTCACTTTAACTTTATAGGATCTGGTTACAATAATATGGTTAAAGGCTATAACGGTGCAAGTACAGTTGCCTCTGGTATAAGAAATTGTATTTACGGTGATGTTAGCTTTATAGGTGGCGGTTTTGATAATTGTATTGGTTCAAGCAACACACCTTTAGATGGTAGCTGTACATCAAATTTTGGTAATACTATTGGAGGTGGTTATTTTAATAAAATTTGTAATATTGATAATTGTAATATAGAATATTCATTTATTGGAGGTGGTAAACAAAATCAAATAATGGCCACTGAATCAACTATTACAGGAGGGTTAAAAAACTGCATTGAACCTATAAAATGTCCACCAGGCGGTACTTATCAATTAGGTACGTTCAACTTTATGGGTGGTGGTGAATGTAATAGAATTTGCGGTAACAGCAATGCTATATTAGTAGGATGTAAAAATGAAATATTTAGTGTAATAGACGGATCAGGGCAAGACGTAGTTAATGACTCAATTATTGGTGCAGGTTTTACAAACTATATTGCTGCATCTGGATCGTTTATAGGTGGTGGTAGAAGTAATCAAATCTTATCAGGTGCATTTAATGGTACTATTGTTAATGCTATCAGTGGTTGTATTACTGATGGCTCTACTGATTCAGCAATTTTAGCTGGTCGTGGAAATACAATAGGTCAAAGAGGTATTGCTAATGGTGAGCATAGTATTATATTAGGTGGATTTAATAATACTGTAAAAGGTAATTGTGGTTTAATAGGTAATGGTACTAATAACATCGTCGGTATAAGTGCAGGAGATAGTTTTAACGTAGTTTTAAATGGTAAAGACAATTCAGCTTTTGGAAATTATTCAGTCATAGTAGGTGGTTCAAGTAATGTTGTTGCATCGTCAGGGTCAACAGTTCTAGGAGGATTTACTAACAGAATTAATACGATTGAATCTAAAAACTCTGCTATATTAGCAGGTGAATTTAATACTATTGATACGTTTGGATATAATAATGCCGTACTTGCTGGTTCATTTAATAAAGCTAATGGTCAAGGTAATGTAGTATTAGGTGGTATACAAAATAAAACATGTCTTGCAACAGGGCAAGTTGCATCAGGTGGATTTAACTGCCTTGGAGAAGCGTCTGATTATTCTTCTATTATAGGAGGATATTGCAGTTCACTAGGTAGAGGTGCAGGTAATGGTAACACATCATATTCAACCATATTAGGTGGATTTAAAAATTGTATACAAGACTATATTAATAGTTCTGCAGTATTAGGTGGTCAATGTAATAATATATTAGGTAGCAATAGTGGAGGTGGTGGTGAACACTGTAACACAGTTATTGCTGGAGGTGAAAATATAACATCGGTATCAGCCAATATGTTACATGCTCAAACGTTATTCTTAAGTGCAGCAGCCTTACCAACATCAGATCCAGGTGTACCAGGGGTGGTATATAGAGATGGTGCAACTTTAAAGATAAGTGTTTAATTACTTAGCTGCAAATACTTCAATAAGCTTTTGAATAACTACACTAGCGTCTTCTATATCAATAACTTCAGTAGTTGTAGTAGTTGTAGTAACTGATGTTTCTTCTTCAGTTTCGTAATCACCATATACATCTTCATCATCATCGAAGGATAAATCTAATTCATCAGTTTTATCATCATCTACTATTTGTGTTATAGGTTGAGTACATCCTATATCAGTTAATATAATATTAAGTAACTGATTAGTAAAGCTTTCTTCTTTAGCTCTACCTACGAAGTCAATAATTTCAGCTTGTGTAAATTTTCCTTTTAAATCACTTATAGGTGCAGAAAAACTACCATAGCATAATAATGGTAAATACTTAACCGTAATATCAGCTGAGTCTTTAATAAGGTAATATGCACCTTTCTTTAGAATAGTTACGCCTGTGTCTGGTTTTTCAGTTGCAATCAAAGCAGGTCTCATTAAGTTCTTTTGTCTAATAGAACTATTTTTAATAATTTTTTCTTCAAACGTCATATCAATATTTATAGATTTCCTACGAATATCACTTTAAATATTATTATGAAGGGAAAATTCCATCAAGGATATTATAGACCAGTCAATAAAGAAAAGTATATAGGTACTAAACTACCACAATATAGATCTGGATGGGAATTAAAATTTTTTAGATGGGCTGATAAGAACGACAATATCTTAAAATGGGGAAGTGAAAATGTTATTATACCTTATTTAAATCCGTTAGATAATAAAGTGCATAGATATCTTGTAGATAATTATATTATTTTTAGAGATAAAAAAGGTAAGAAAACTAAGTTCTTAATTGAAATAAAACCGAGCAGTCAAACAGTTAAACCTAAAACTAGAAAATATGCAAGAAAAACCACTATATTATATGAAAGAAAGATGTATGTCCAAAATATTGCTAAGTGGGAAGCTGCTAAAAAATTTGCTGAAAAGAAAGGATATAAATTTATAATCTTAACCGAAAAGGAGTTAAATATAAAGTGGAAGTGATTTTTCCATTGAGTTCCTTTTAAAATAGCATAAGTATAATAAATAATTAATACAATGGGATTAAATCTAATAGTAGAAACACCAGCTCCTAAAGAAGAGTTTGAATATATTGTTGAAGAAGGCAATTCTAAAGACTCAAAAAATTTCTTTATTAAAGGTCCATACATGATGGCAGAAGGTGTAAATCGTAATAAAAGAATCTATCCATTACATGAAATGGAAAAAGAAGTATCTAGATATCAAAAAGAAATGGTTAGTTCAGGAAGAGCTATGGGAGAGTTAAATCACCCTACAACAGCTGATGTTGATTTAGAAAGAGCTTGTCATTTAGTTACTGAAATGTCTCAAGACGGAAACGTCTTTTATGGTAAGAGTAAAGTATTATCTACACCAACTGGTTTAATTGTTAGAAGTCTTATTAATGATGGTGTAAGGGTAGGTATGAGTTCTAGAGCATTAGGTCAACTTATTCCAGAAAATAATAAAGAAGGTGTTAATAGAGTTAAAGACTTCAAATTAGTTGCTATAGATTGTGTAGCTGATCCTTCATTTCCAAAAGCATTTGTTAACGGTATATTAGAAAGCAAACAATATGTTGTAAACAAATATGGTCAATTTGAAGAAATGTATGACAATTTCGAAAAAACATTAACTTCTCTACCAGGTAGAAATGTTGATGATTATTTAAAACAAAATATTATTAGATTTATTAGAGGATTATAATGAAAAAAATTACAAATTTAGAAAAAACTATTAGTAAATTTATATCAAATGTACAGAAAAGAGATTATGCAACAGCTTCTGCTGCTTTATCTGATGCAGTTAACAAGAAAATAGAGCAGAAGATTATAAATAATAATATAAAGATTTTTTAATTATGAGTGATATCAAAACAATACTAGGGGAAGCCACTAACGGAGCGTTGAATGAAGAAGTTCTATCTGAAATTGAAAAAGTTTTCGAAGCTAAAGTAAATGATAGAGTTGAAATTCACGTTGAGAAAGCTTTACAGGATCAAGATGAACTTTATTCAACAAAGCTAGAGCAATTAATAGAAAAGATCGATGGAGATCATACAGAAAAATTAGAAAGAGTGGTTGAAGCTTTAGATGGTGATAGAGCTGAAAAATTAAAACTTGTAATTGAAAAATATGAAACAGCATTAAATGATGATGCTACAAGCTTTAAAACAAGCTTGGTTGAATCAATTTCCGATTATCTAGATGTGTATCTAGAAGAAACAGTACCTACTGAAAGTGTTCAAGAAGCAGTAAAGAATACAAAAGCAGTTAAGGTATTAGAAAGTCTTAGAAGTCATTTAGCAGTTGATAGTGCTTTAGAAAAAGAAAGCATTAAAGAAGCTGTTGTAGATGGTCATAAGCAAATAAATGAAGCTAATGAAAAGCTTGAGTCTGTCGTAGAAGAGAATGCGCAAATCAAAAAAGAATTAGAGCAAACAAAAGCTCAATACTTAATTGAAAATAAATCAGCTAAACTTGATAGTAAAGCTAAAAAGTTTGTTGAAAAAGCATTTAAAGGAAAGAGTGCATCGTTTATCAATGAAAATTTTGATTATACGGTTAAGCTCTTTAAAAAGAAAGAAAGCGATAGACTCGAGACTTTGAAAGAAGAAGCTTACAGTGATATGGAAAAGGTTGACGTAGTATATGAAAGTACTACAGTAGAGCAACCTAAGCCTAATAGTCCATATCTTGATGAACTTTCCAAATACTAATTAGTTGAGAATTTCATTCTAAGTTACCTGGGAATAAAATCCCTTGGGGTCGATAAAACAAAAGGAAAAAATCTATCATGAATTCAATTAGACCTACACAGGCATATATTGACGAATCAAGAGCTTCTCAACTATTAGAGAAATGGGCTCCTGTATTAGATTACACTTCAAAGAGTGTTGCTCCTATCGAAGACAGCCATACACGTTTAAACACTGCTATGCTTTTGGAAAACCAAGAGTCATGGTGCTTGAACGAAGCTGGACCTAACTATACTCCTGTGAGTAATATTGGTGGTTCATCTGTAGCGGCTGGACATGGTGCTGGTTCACAAACTGGTTCTCTAGGCGATACTGCAACTTCTTGGAATAATCGTGCAACAGTCGGTGGTACACCTGGCGAAGATACTTACGCTTCTGGTGACGCTCGTCTGCCTAAGATCTTGATTCCAATGATTAGACGTACTTTTCCCGAGTTAATTACAAATGAGATTGTTGGTGTTCAACCAATGGCCGGACCAGTTGGTCTAGCGTTCGCATTACGTTACCGTTACTCTGGTGAAACTTTAGGTGGAACTGGTGTTGATGGCTTCGATAGCGATCAAATTTCTGGTAACCCTGGTTCAGGTGCTGATAGCACTGCTGCAACCGCTGCTTCTGCTAAAGAAGCTGGTTTCCAAGAGCTAGTAACTGGTTATACCGGACAAACTTCAACATACTTATCTGGTAATGATGATTTTACATTGTCAAACAACGATAAGGGTGTTGCAGCACTTCTAAAGAACTTCGAAATCACAAACAAAATTCCTACAATGGAAGTTTCGTTTGAGAAGACTGCTGTAGAAGCTGGTACTAGACGCTTAGGCGCTAGATGGTCAGTTGAATTAGAACAGGATCTTAAAAACATGAACGGAATCGATATCGATACTGAGTTAACAAATGCTATGTCATATGAAATTCAGGCTGAGATCGATCGTGAAATGTTGATCCGTATGATTCAAACTGCTCTTAATGCTACTAAAGGTACTGGATATTCTATCTGGTCACCTGCATCAGCTGACGGACGTTGGATTGTTGAACGTAACAGAGACTTATATCAAAGAGTAATCGTCGAAGCTAACCGTATTGCTGTGAGAAACAGACGTGGTGCTGCTAACTTCTTAGTTGCTACTCCACGTGTTTGCGCTATCTTGGAAATGCTCCCTGAATTTCAGTGGGTACCAGTTCAAGGTAACGTTAATACACAGCCAGTAGGTGTTGCTAAGATCGGTAACCTTGGTGGACGTTTCAATGTTTATCGTGATACAAGAACAGAAGGACAAAAAATTGGTAATAATTTCGGTAACTCAGCTAGCGAAGCTCCTGAATATATCCTATTAGGATATAAAGGACCTGAGTTCTATGATACCGGTATTATCTACTGTCCTTATATTCCAGTAATGGTACAACGCACAATTGGTCCTAACGACTTCGCTCCAAGAGTAGGCTTGCTTACTCGTTATGGCGTCGTTGATAATATCTTTGGTGCTAACCTTTACTACCACGTAATCATTTGTACAGGACTCGGATCTGCATTCACACCTGGTACAAACAGCGTGTATTTTGCATAAGTTCGTTCTTATACATTTACGTAGAGTCTCAGCTCTTTTTAGAGTTGAGGCTCTTTTTTTGTAAATTTTTATTGATAGCTTGGTTAAGCTTAGGTGTTACTTTGTAACCTACATGTTCGTTGAAGATCATTTCCCCGGAACTACGACCATATAATTTACCAACACCTTTACATTGTGTGCGGCCTTGCAATATTTTTTTTGACATATATATTATTGTTTAGAAGTTTTAATATGAACTAAATCAGGATCAACTAAGTTAGCAGCATATAATTCAATTAAGTCTTCACTTGAAGCTCTTACAGGGTTAATATCAATACCACCTCTACGAGCATATAAACACATAACTAAAAGTTCAGAAGGATCAAATGCATCTTTTAAACGTTTATAGAAACATTCACAAATCTCTTCATGAAAATGACATTCATCTCTATAAGATATAATATATTTTTTAATGCTATGAGCATCAATAGTATTTTTAGATCTTATATGTATAAAAACGTCACCCCAATCAGGTTGAGAAGTAACACGGCAATTACTTTTTAACAAACCAGAATAAAACTTCTGAGTTTCATATTTAGAATTTTGAGTAGCTACTAATAAGCTCGGGTCTTCAGTATATTGATCGTATATAAAATCTTTTTGATCTTCTAAAAGATCAACATTTATATAATCTAAAATATCCCATTCCATATTAGGACTAGTATATTTATTATTAATACGTGCACCGTCTTGAAATGCTACCTTAACTTCAGTATCAAGTAACTTACTTAAATCTTCACTTGCAGTATTTTCAAAAGAACTAATAGCTACATCTCTATCAGCAGCTATTTTAGTCATATTAAAGGAGTTAAAGTATAACTTAATACTTTTACTTTCAACAATATACTTACTACTACAAGGATATACACATTTAACCACTCCAGTAACAGGAGCTCCGTTATCTAAAAGAAATGAACACTCATATGCATTCCACGTATCAGATCCAACGAAAGGTAAATCGTCATCGAATATATTCAAATATTCTCGATTATTACTACGGGGCTCTCTTACTAACAATCCAGGATCATATTGACTCTTATATTGAGATGTTTGACCTAAATGCTTACTTATCCTACTATTATCTAATGTTTTATTTGCCATAATTAATTTTATCTAAAGTTTTATATATTGTTACCATGCGTTCTTCAACAGTACCTTTCAACCGCACTACTTTTATATTATAATGATCTATTGCTTCCTCAAATAGTTTAACAATAGTATCTCTAAACTCATTACTACTACTTCTTTCACCATCATCAACTAAATCAATATCAGGTTCAGTATAAAAAATAATATCATATTTATCTTTTAAACTCTCAAATAAATTAGTTGCATATTCCATTACCCATTCATTAACTTTACCTGTATGATATTGATACGTCGTATAGACCAAAGCATCTAATGCGCATCTATCTAATACAACTTTACTACCTTTATGACTTAGATAATTTTCTAAATGACTATTAATACAAAATAATTGAGTATATTCATCACCATTTTCATTTATAGTTAAGTTATATTTTTTCTTTAACTTTCTAGTTATTTCAGGTACGAAGCTATAGTAATTAAACCTACCATCATACGTACATTTATCTAGTAAAGTAGATTTACCAGTACTTTGAGCTCCTGTAAAAGTAATTATCATGTAACTATATTTTTAAATTTTCCTACGTTATACATTATATCTTCTACTTGACTTGCATTAACTTTTGTATCAATTAAATCTGCTAATTTTATAGAAGGTTTATCATTCAATCCTAAATCACTATTATACCTTAGTTCCTTAATACCTGCAACTATAGGATTAGAAGTATCAACAGATCTTATAGAATTATCACCTACATAAGCCTTAAACTCTCTTGCTAATGAACAACCTAACAAATGATGAGGTTTATGATAATTCCACACACCATCATCTTTTAGATGCTTTATAAATCTTTGCCTACCGCTGCACCATCTTTCAAGTTTAGTTTTACCAAAACCGGTAGTAACATAATAACTATAATCAAAACTAATAGCAATATAATCAGCATTTTGCTCCATAAAGCGATAACAATCAACTAGCTCATCATATGTTTTACCTTGAACTACACCTATCTTACTACCAGGTAAATCGGTATACTCTGAACAGAACTCTATATAATGTTTAATAGTTTCGTAACCATTTTCCAATACATCAGGTACTATATAATAAGTAGGTTTTAATTCTTTAACATACTTAGCAAATTTTTTATGATCAAATGCTTCACCTAACTCAAATATACTATTATCTAATAATACATCTCTATCCATTAATAAAGATTGTTTAAAGAAATCATAATACTTCGGATGAGATTCAAAGAGATGAACTAAAGCATAATCATAATCATTATAATCTCTCGATTTATCGAGCATACTTATAGGGCTTTCATGAGATACTAACATACTATAATTATAGTATATAAAACACAATTATCAAGTAAATATTAATATATGGCGATAAATCCTTTAAAAAATATAAATGCTCAGATATCTAATATTAGACAAACAGCTATAGGTAATCCTGTTAGAACTTTTGGCAATGCTATGCAATTAAAAGTTAAGCAAGCATTAGCACCTATAAATCAAGCTGCTGTAGCTGCTGCTAAGATTAGAATGCAAATACAAGAAATATTAGTAGAAGGTTTGCAGACCGCTAGAAAACTTGTCGAAACAGGTATGATGGTATTTCAATTGGTTTCCAATCCTACAAGTTTTTCTACAAAAAAAATAGTTAAAAAACTTAAAAAGAAAATTAAAGAAAAAATTAAAGAAGCAATTGATGGAGTAGTTCAAGAACTTAAAAATGTCGTTAGTACATTAATTGGCACTATATCAGATACAATTACTGAAGCAATAGATACTATAGCAACATCTGCTGAGGTTTTCAATGAAGCGATAATCGGCGTTGGTAAAGATGTAGCAGAAACTATAAGAAATGTAAGAGAAGTTATAGATTTTAAAAATATTGAAGAAGCAGAAGTTGGGTTAATTTCAGGTTCAGCATCTCAATCATTAGCAGAAAATATTCAAAAGTTTTCTAATAAAACAATAAGAGATATTAATATGGATGCTGATATTAAAGATTCTTTAATGACTGATTTAGGTACAGTATTTACTAACGAGATTGCATCTGAAACATCTACTTTTGTATCCCCAGTCATGACGCAAAAATCTGAATTAGATAGTTTAAAGATTGTTGATAAAAAACCATTTAATAGACCTAATTTAAACTTTTCTAATAATGAAAAGGAAGTACAAGCTAGACCAGTTTATGATCCAGAAATACAAAATTATGTAAAAAGTAAAATAGATGTATCTTATAGTGAGTTTGAAAATTTTAGAGGTAGGTTTAGAAAATTCAAACTTTTAAAAGATAAAGAATTATTATCTTTATCACAGATATCTGAAGAAAATTATGAAGTTGTAAGTTTAGATCCGTTAGATGAGGATGAGTTCTTTGATTTTATAGCAGGTGGTGGTGTACCTGATAGATTTTCAAATTTAGATAGTGTATTAGATATAAATTATAATGATGTGTTCGGAAGTAGAGATCGATTTGCTATACTTTTATGTTTAGTAAAAAATAATTTTTCTATTCAAGATGATCGTTTTCCTGAAATTTCAGGAGATAGGAGAAAATATATTGAAGAACTTAAAAATGCAGGTATTATAATTAATAGTTCAGATGTTACAGTTTTAGAACCGGGATCGGAAGTAAATTTAGGTGTTAGTAATACATGGAGCTTTCTAACAGTAGATGGTAATAAATATAATGTAAGATATAATAGTCCTAAATTAGAAGATTATCAAGTTAGCTCTAATGGAATAGTGTAATTTTTAAAGTAAATACATATGATGGATAAATTTAATAATATATATCTAGGGATAGTAGTACAGAATAATGACCCAAAGAAAAGAGGTAGGGTTAAAGTATTTGTACCCAGTGTATCGCCCTCGGTATATGGTGAGTGGACTGGAGACAATACAAATAAATCTTTTAAGTTTATTAATAATGATCTTAACCCGTTAATGAAAGAATTGAAGAAAACTTTACCATGGGCTGAGATAGCTGCTCCTTTAACAAGTGAAGATGCATCTGGAAGATATAATAGTTTTGCAAGTAAATCATCTGTTTCTGATGCAAATAAATATGAAAACTTTTTAAATGAAAATACTGCTTCAAGTGGTGAAATTTATGATCAAAGTTCGTTTAGATTAAAAGATGCATTTGATAAAAATGAAAATAATATTAATAACGTTAACCCTTATTCATATATGTATAAGCCTAATACATATTCCAATAAAGCAAAAGGTTCATTTGGTATACCTTCAGTAGGAGCTCACGTTTATGTATTTTTTAGAGAAGGGGATTATAACTTCCCTGTTATAATGGCAGCCGCATACGGTATTAACGATTGGCAAGGTATATATGATAATGATGTAGACTACCCGGGTAAGTTTGAAAACTTCGATGCCTCAATTTCTGATTTAGATGAAAATGTTAAAACATATAGAAACAAATATGTTTTAAATCAAAAAGGTGGAGCTATAGAAATAAACAATACCGATTTCAATGAAAAGGTTAGAATAACTCAATATTCAGGATCATTTAAAGAAATGAACAACCACACTAATATTGAACTAGCTTCGAAGAACGATCAAAAATTAGTTTTAGCTGATAGTTATGATACTACAAAAGGATTTAGAAATGAATATACTGGTAAGAATTTAGATGAAATAATAGTCAGAGATAAGTATAAAAAAATTGGTAATTTAAATAGAGAAATTTATGAGCAATGGAGAGATACTTTTGCTCCTATTCAAGATACTAAACAACTTTTTCCTAAAAGAAGAACATATTCATATAATATAACTGATAATAGCGGTAATGTAATTATTAAACGTAATAGTATTAAGCAACAAAAAGTTGGTAAAGATGCAGATTATCCTTTATTTAAAGATGAAGTTTTTGCTTTGAATAATAAAAATACATTTGAAGAATCAGGGTTTCAAAGTATTGCATCTTCGATTAATATTGGTGCAATAATTAGCGGTTTTTTGAGTCCTATTATTGAAGATGTAAATGCTATAGTAGCTAAATTTTCATCACCTGCTCCAGGGCAAGTACGAACTTTTGCAACAGATGAAGATAATTATACTAAAGAAACCGGATTGCCTATACCAGTAACATCGTCTGGTGGTTTCTATGATGATGACCCTAATGTTGATAACCTTAAAGATCAAATAATTCAAAAATTAGAAGATTTAATGGATCTTGAAAAAGAAATGGGAGTTGGTGGAAATGAATTTGTAGAAATAGCTAAGAACAAGATTGAAACTATTGGCATGGTGATGAACGATTATGGAAGTATAAGAGTTGATCCTATAGGAAAATTAGTTACTTCTGAGATGATAGTAGGTACAAATGGGGTGTATAAAAATAGAGAAGGAGCAGCATTAATTGAATATGTGGATGTTCAAGATATGCCTGGCGGTACTTATAATTTAAACGTTACTAACAAATACAATTTAATGGTAGGTGCAGGAGGATTACAATTAAAATCTTCAGGACCAACTAATGTATCAGGTTCAGTTACTAATATAGCCGGTGATCAGGTAAATATTGGATCTGAATATGGTGTTAATATTGATGGTGATTATGTAAATATTACTGCTAATATATTAAAACTTAGAAATAAAAGAAAAAGACAAATATTTGTTGAAGGTAGTTTAGGCGTTCAAAACAATGTAATTATAGGCGGGGGGCTACATGTAGAGGGGGAGATGACTGTTCAACATATTACTGCTCCTGCAGAGTTTAGTACCGGTGGTACTTCAGAAGCTAAAGGCCAACCTTCTAGAGGTCTTGTTGCTTCGTGTGTTATAGGTTTTATACCTAGATTAGCTGAAGTACAAACAAGTATCGGTCCTATGACGTTTCAAGAGCCTATGCCAGTTGTAACTAATTCAGTTGATTTAATATCGTATAAAAGAGGAAAGGTTCAAGCTTATCCGGATCCTAATTCTATTGAAATTTACCCTCATTCACATGTAACAGCAGGTATTCCAACTACATTAGTTGATAGTAATAAAAGTTTAAGAAACTCTACAATTAAATCGAAAATGAGTCATGGTTGTAACGTACCAGCATCATCACAATTTAATACAGATAAGTCTCAAGCTGTAAGCGTATCTATTTAGATTTATATAGATAATAAAGGAGAATCATAGTTAAGCTACATATACCTCCAAATGTATAGTTAATTATTAGAACTAAAGGAGCGTTAAGCTCCGTAATGCTATAAACTAATGCGCTGCCATAACCAACTATAGATAACGTAAATAAACTAATACTAATATCATCTACTTTTTTAGTTTTAAATGTTTTTACTATTTGAGGAATATAGCATATTGAAAATGCTATGGTATATATCCACCCGAAAATTGTCATACTATTTATAAAATGTTCCCACCAACCAACCCCAGTTTATAATTGCGTACTCCCCTACCAGTAACTATTTATATTAAACAGTATATTTTCTAATATACTCTTCTTTTTTTCTTCTAGGTACTGATACTTCGAGTACACCATATTCATACGTAAACTTAATTTTATTAAGATCGTATTCTTTACCAATAGAAAAACTTCTATTCATGGTCTGGGTCTCTTCACCGTCAT
>VMHT01214489.1_pt1 | contig 20033 bp, 20 predicted proteins | sample 4693611 | NCBI WGS metagenome assembly VMHT01 (sample SAMN12280063, study PRJNA550983) | marine metagenome | isolation source: seawater sampled from same location over 5 years 0.02-0.2 micron viral filtrate | place: USA: collected off the coast of southern California halfway between the port... ...
AAGGCACTGCATAAGATAGAATCACTTAGTGCGAATGCCCGTTCAGAGTATGTACAGCTAGAAGCAAGCAAAGATATACTGGATAGAGCAGGATTCAAAGCACCAGACAAACATCAACATCTAGTTGCTGGGGAACTGTCTATCAATATCGACCTCTCTTAGACTTAGCGTACTGCGTACACTCATCTATACTCGGACTTATGTGTCCTCGATTCTCAATAGCATGTGCATTCGCACATTAGAATGACACGGACTGGTTTCAGACCGCACCTAGTCATGAGAATAGTAGTACTGTCTGTGCCTTGTGGGACTAGGGGGGTCTTAAAAACCAGCCGTGACTACTTATATAACCACCCTTACACACAATATTTCCTTTCAAGGTTCGTTATGATATATTGGGTCTATGGCTAAACTATGTGCAAAGGGCAAAGCTGCTGCGAAAAGGAAATTCAAAGTATATCCGTCTGCTTATGCGAATATGTATGCAGCTGGTATTTGCTCTGGTAGAATCAAACCGAAAGGTAAAAAGAGTGGCAAAAAAAGGTCTTAAACAATGGGTAAAAGATAAGTGGGTTGACATTGCTAACCCTCGTTCTGACGGTTCATTCCCACCTTGTGGCAGGTCAAAGGGTGAGAAAAGATCAAAGTATCCAAAATGCGTGCCTTTAGCTAAAGCTAGAAGCATGTCAGCTTCCAAGCGCAGAGGTGCTGTAAAGCGCAAACAAGCCAAATCCAACAAGGGACCTAAACCCTCATATGCTAGAACATGATTGAAAGAGCAGGTGAAAAATTTTCTGGTTACAATAAGCCAAAACGTTCCAGAACCAAAACAAAGAAGTTTGCTGTACTTGCCAAGGTAGGCAATAAGGTTAGATTGATTAGGTTTGGTGACGCTAATATGACAATAAAAAAAGATCAACCAGCACGTAGGAAATCATTTAGAGCAAGGCATAAGTGTGCTACTGCTAAAGATAAACTAACAGCAAGATATTGGAGTTGTAAAAAATGGTAGACATCAAATACATTAATAGAAAAATAAAACAACAAGAAATGGATAAGAGGATTGAGAAGTACAAAGAAGACCTTAAAAAGAAGAAACAACAGTCATCTAGTACCAATACTCATGATTCAAAATAAACAGCGATTTTACCCTATTTAAGGGCTTTATATGAGATGTTAAGAATTCAACGACAAGTAGCAGTTAAGAGGAGGAGAGATGAGCTTAGAAAAGAACAAGAAAAGAGCAAAAGAAATAGAAAAAAATCTAGCAAAAGAAAAGCGTGAGTACAGAAACACCAGAATGAAACAATGTTTGGAGGTTAAAATGCTCAAAGGACATTCACTAGAACAAGCTACCAAGCTATGTTCAGGACTAATTGATAGCTAATGGCTTATCATTCCATAGAAAAATTAAGAAAATACAACCATGGTGCTTTAAAAAAATTGCGAATTGCAGTTAAATTAACTCATATGAAAGACCTACCTAAAGAGGGATTGACAGATAGAGAGTGTGATAGGGTATTAGAAGCCTTGAATCCAGTCACATTAGAGAAGCTTTACAAACTAGCAGTAGACCATGACATCGTTAACCTATAAGCCAGACGGCGACGTAATCAAACAATTCATGAAAGACACGTCTTTTTTTCGTGGGCTTCGTGGACCAGTAGGTAGTGGTAAATCAGTCTCTTGTTGTATTGAAATATTGAGACGTGCCTTAGAACAAAAGCCATCGGAAGATGGAATCAAAAGATCAAGATGGGCTGTGATAAGAAATACCAACCCACAATTGAAAACAACTACAATAAAAACGTGGATTGATTGGTTTCCTGAAGAAACGTGGGGCAAGTTTACATGGTCAGTACCCTATACCCATAAAATAAAAAAAGGCGATTTAGAATTGGAAGTTATCTTTTTAGCCCTTGATAGACCAGAAGATGTCAAGAAACTACTATCATTGGAGCTAACAGGCGTATGGATTAATGAAGCAAGAGAAATACCTAAGTCAATTGTTGACGCATGTACCATGAGGGTTGGAAGATATCCTAGTATGCGTGACGGTGGTCCCACATGGTATGGCGTTATATGTGATACCAACCCACCAGATACAGACCATTGGTGGTCAATCCTTGCAGGTGAAACTGTTATCCCAGATTATATAACTAAGCAAGAAGCTAAGATGTTAGTGAAGCCTGATAACTGGAGGTTTTTTAATCAACCCCCAGCTATGTTAGAGCAGTACGATGATAGAGGTGAATTGAACACCTATAACGACAATACTAACAAAGAAAATGGAAAGAATCTAACTAAGAATTATTATGAAAATATTATACGTGGTAAGACCAAATCATGGATTGATGTCTATGTTTTAAACAAATTAGGTCAAGTAGAAGATGGGAAACCTGTATATGAAATGTTTAATAGAGATGTGCATATAGCTAAAAGCGATATAGCTATAGTGCCACAAGCCCCAGTTTACGTAGGCATAGACTTTGGATTAACCCCAGCGTGTGTCTTTGGGCAGAAACTTAGAGGTAGATGGCTTATCATTGATGAGCTTGTAGCAGAGGATATGGGTATATTACGCTTTAGCGATCTAATGAAATCTAAAATGGCAGAGTATTTACCTAGAGATTTTACAATATTTGGCGACCCAGCAGGTGACCATAGGGCGCAGACAGACGAATCTACACCATTTCAGATACTAAAAGGCAGAGGAATTATGGCAAGACCAACTCATTCCAACGATGTTTCATTGCGTTTGGAAAGTGTCAATGCTACATTACAGAGAATGATTGATGGCGAAAGTGGTTTATTAATAGACCCTAAGTGCGTTAACATTATAAAAGGTTTTGATGGAGGTTATCATTACAGACGTATGCAAGTATCAGGAGAAAGATACGATGAAAAGCCTAACAAGAATAGGTTTTCGCATATACATGACGCATTACAGTACATGTTGCTAGGTGCTGGAGAGGGAAGAAGCTTGACAGTAGGTCAATCTAATTCAAGACCAGTAGTAGCTAAAAGAAACTTTAATGTGTTTGATTTGAAATCAAAATCAATTTATGAAAGGAGAAAATAGAAATGTGTGGAAATCCATTTAGTAGCCCAAGTATTCCTGCACCACCCCCACCTCCACCAGAGGATGAGAGTGCAAGAGACGCTCGTAAAAGAATGCGAGAAGACGAGCAGAAAGAAACGGCTGAGAAAAAACGTGATGATTTAGAAAATAGAATCGCCGCTTTGTATGGGACAACAGGCAGAAGATCGCTCTTAACTGGTAGAACAGGGGGACAGGGTTTTAAAGTTGGCTCTGAACTTATGAGTAATCGTACACTAGGAGCATAATTTGGCTGTAATAGACACCTACGCTCCTAGTATTAGCCAACATGATAGTCCTGTTAATGCTTTATTAAAGCGTTATGAATCTGCAAAAGCAGTAAAAGACCAATGGAAAGGCACGTTTGAAGAGTGCTATGAGTTTGCTTTACCACAAAAAGAATCATTTTATGATGAAACACAGGGTAGAAGACGCACAGATAGAATCTTTGATGAGACAGCAGTCGTTGGAATCCAAGAGTTTGCTTCAAGATTACAGTCAGGAATCGTACCAAACTTCAGTAGATGGGCAGAATTCAGGGCTGGTAATGAAATTCCAAAGGAAGATAAAAAAGAAGTAGACCTGTTACTAGACGAAGTAACTGAATATGTATTTGAGTTATTGCAAAACTCTAACTTCTCACAAGAAGTACATGAATCATTTTTAGACATAGCATTAGGAACAGCAGTGCTTTTAGTAGAAGAGGGAGACGCAGTTAACCCTATAGTTTTCAAAAGTATTCCATTACCACAGGTTTATTTGTCATCTGGATATGATGATAAGGTCGATCATGTGTTTAGAGAAAGACAAATTAGAGCAAAAGATATGTTAATTGCTTACCCAGATGGACAACTTAGCGACGATATGAAGCGTGATATGATAGAAAATCCTGAAAAAATGTGTGAAATCATAGAGGTTGTATACAAAAATCATGCCAATACAAAGGATGATGAGTACCATTATTGTGCTATTTCACCAGAACATGAGCATAAAATATACGAAGAAGTCTATAAAGGGCTAGGTGCTAACCCATTTATTGTATACAGATGGTCTAAAAGTAGCGGAGAAACCTATGGTCGTGGACCATTAATGAACGCTTTACCTGCTATTAAGACTGCAAACCTACTTATTGAAATGGTTTTAGAAAATGCACAGATGTCTATATCTGGCATGTATCAAGTTGAAGATGACGGCGTAGTTAACGTAGATAATATCTCATTGATTCCGGGAACAATAATTCCTAAAGCTGCTGGGTCGTCTGGACTACAGCCAATACCACAAGCTGGAAACTTTAATGTTAGTGACTTGGTTTTAAAAGACCAAAGAAACAATATTAAGAAAGCCTTATATAATGATATGTTGGGAATGCCTAATCAATCTACACCAATGTCTGCAACAGAAGTAGCAGAAAGACAAGCTGATTTATCACGTCAAATTGGTGCAGCATTCGGAAGATTACAAGCAGAATTAGTAACACCAGTATTACAAAGAGTAGTTTATATCCTTAAAAAACAAGGAAGAATTAAAATACCTAAAGTAAACGGTAGAGAAATAAAAGTAACTTCATCAAGTCCACTAGCACAGGCACAATACCAACAAGATGTAGCTACAGTAGACAGATTTTTAGCAATGATACAAGGCAGAGTAGGTCCAGAACTTACAAATTTGATAGTAGATCAAATGAAAGTAGCTAAGTATGTAGCTAAAAAACTAGGGGTGCCAGAAGAATTGGTGCGTTCTGAAGAGGAAATGCAAGCCGCAGCTCAACAAATGCAACAAATGATGGCTCAACAACAGCAATCAACAGAACCACAAGGAGAATAATTATGCCAATGGGTAAAGGAACTTATGGAAGTAAGGTTGGTCGTCCACCAATGAAAAAGAAAAAGGACAGCATGAAGAAGAAAAAAAAGAAAAAGTGAGGTCTTTATGACAGAGAACAAGCCCAATAAACTTATTGGATTAGACGGTATGACCAGACAATCTAAAGATGAGGAGAACTTAAATACTTTGTGTTTTGGTGTATTCAACACCGTATCAGGAAAAGAAATCTTAAAGTACTTGAAATCCTTAACCTTAGACGCAGTAGCTGGTCCAGAAATATCCAATGAACAATTGAGACATTTAGAGGGACAAAGATACATTGTTGGTTTATTACAAAGAAGAATCAACAAAGGTACTAGTCAAAAATTAGTTAAGGAGAATAACAATGGCTGAAGAGCAACAAGCAGTAGAATCTACTGAACAAGCAACACAAGAACCCGTACAACAAGAAACAGAAAATGTTTCACGTGAAACATCTGAACCTGAAGTTTTAGCAGATAGACCAGACTTTGTACCAGAAAAATTTTGGAATGAAGAAACTGGTGAAGTTAAACTTCAAGATATATGCCACTCATATAGCAATGCAGAACAGCTTATTTCTGGAAAAGAAGAAGCATGGGAAGAAAGAATTAAGTCTAAAATGGATTTAGAAAGCAAAGAACTTATTCCTGAATCGCCAGATAAGTATGAGCTTCCTGATTTGTTAGAGGGAATTAATGAAGAAATGGTAGAATCTAACCCGATTATGGAAGATTTTAGAAAATATGCCCATGAAAACAAGGTATCACCAGATCAATTTAAAAACTTAGTTAACATGTATTTGGATAAACTTGTCTATCCACAACAAAAAGCTTTTGAAGAAGAATCTAAAAAGCTTGGAGACAATGGACCTGAGAGACTTGACGCTGCAAATTCTTTTGTAACTGCAAACTTTACACCAGAAGAAGCACAGTTAATTCAATATACTTTAGGAACATCTGCATTAGGCGTTGATATTTTAGAAAAAGTACAGAATCTAACTAAGTCAACTAGGGTAATGGCAGACGCAGTAGCAAAACCACAGTCTCCATTAACTCTTGCTAAAGTAAGAGAGAAGATGAAAGACCCTAAATACTTTGACCCCAGACATAAGGACCCAGCTTACATCAAGGAAGTAGATGATGACTTTGCTAGGTTGTATGGAGACAGCTAGACTTTATGTCGAACGAGGATTGCCAGATCATTCCTATGAACTGGCACCTCACCTAAAACAATCAGATAAAGAGGAGCTAGCAATTATGGGCAATGACCCATTGACTTCTTTGCTTTCTCCTTTTCGTTATAGATACAGAAAAAATATAAATACGTACACAGTAATGACTGCAGACAAGGAAGTTATTGCTATGTTTGGTGTTATTCCTTTGATGAATGAAACCAAAAAAGGTGCTGTATGGTTTCTTTCTAAGCAATTTACTAGAAAACAATCACTATATTTTGCTAAAAGAAATAACAAATGGACAGATTACTTTCTATCTGACTATGATTATGTGTTTAATTTTGTACCAATTCATAATATTTCTACAATAAAGTGGTTAAAATGGCAGGGTTTTTTGTTTAAAAGAAATCATTTGCTTGTTAAAGATATTGAAATGTTGTATTTTTATAGGCAGATACAGGGTGTATCTGGAAATATACAGCCCATTATTGATGATATCGGTCCAGTATGGACAACCGAAAAAGCAGATAAGGGACAACTGTTAGAACATTAAATGATAATTTTTAAGGAGAGAGTTAAATGGCAACTCAAATTACAAATTCGTTTATTAAGCAGTTTGAATCCGAAGTCCACATGGCTTATCAAAGAATGGGTTCAAAGCTTAAGAATACGGTAAGACAAACATCAAATGTTCAAGGTAACCAAGCAAGATTCCAAAAAGTAGGAACAGGCACAGCGTCTACTAAATCTAGACACGGTGAAGTTCCAACAATGGAGTTAACACATTCTACAGTAGATGTCACATTAAGTGATTTCTATGCTGCGGATATGGTTGACAAACTTGATGAGCTAAAAACAAATATTGACGAAAGACAAATATTAGCTCAATCAGCTGCTTCGGCTCTTGGACGTAAAGTAGACCAGTTAATAATAGATGTATTAGACGCTGGCTCTAACTCAAACAACGTAGTTCATGGTTCAGCGGCATTGACGCTAGCTAAAGCTTTAACAGTATATGAAGCATTTGGCGAAGCAGATATCCCTGATGACGGACAAAGATACTTTGTTGTATCACCTGCTGGTTGGGCTGACCTATTACAAATAGATCAATTCAGCAGAGCAGAATACGTAGGAGAGGGAGACTTACCATATGCTGGTGGAATGACTGCCAAGCGTTGGTTAGGTTTCTTATGGTTTACTCATTCTGGGTTATCCATTTCAAGTACAACTAGGGACTGTCACGCATATCACAACACAGCTGTTGGGATGGCTAGTGGACAGGACATTACTACTGAAATGAACTATTTACCAGAAAAAGTAAGTAATTTAATAACATCATACTTTAGTGCAGGAGCTGTCATGATTGACAACGACGGTGCTATTGAATGTCAAATAACAGAATAAGGAGGATAACATGGCTTTAGACGCAACAAACTTAAAAAAGGTAGCTGGCGCAGGCGATCAAAATCTCTTTATTTATAAGAGTACTGACGCACCAGCAACTATTGCTGGTTCAGGTTACTTTAATTCAGTCACTGCTGACTTGAAACAATTTGATATTATCTTAGCTGTAGGTACCACAGGTGGTACTGCAACTGGAGATTTATTATTTGTAACAAGTGCAACTGCAGCGACAACTGTAACGACAACTAACGGTACATAACGTACTTAGGGGCTGGGTTATTTCACTCATATTATTCCCAGCCCCGCCCAAATATTATGACAGATAGTAAATTTGATATATGTAACCAAGCCCTAGTTTTAGTAGGAGCAAACACTATCAACTCATTTAGTGAAAATACAACTGAATCCAAAGTCTGCAATCAATTATATAACATGACTTTAGAAACTATGTTAACCAGATGTAGATGGAGATTTTCAACTAAACAACAACAACTATCTAGAAAAACCGATAAACCTTTAGGAAGATTTTCTTCAGCTTATTCGTTGCCATCAGACGCTTTGGTAATGAATACAATAACTGTTTCAGATAATGTTATTCAGTATGATAGATATAACGATCAGATTTTTTGCGACGCTACATCAACTGATGTAGTAATAGCAGATTATACATTTCAACCGTCAGAAGCAGACTTTCCACCATATTTTAAATCCGCATTAGTATTTGAATTAGCTTCATTATTTTCTGGAGCTATAGCAAGAAACGATTCATTATCTCTTTTGTATCAAAGAAAAGCACAAGGGCAACTATCTATTGCCAAATCACAAGATTCACAAGCACAAACAACAAGACGTGCAGATGTAGACAGATTTAGAAATAGAAGAAACTCTGGAAGTTTGGGGACTGTAAAAGCTAAAGTATCTTCATAATGGCAACAACAAGAATTCATCAAGCAAATTTTAGTGGAGGAGAAGTAGACCCTAATCTTATTTCACGAAACGATTTAAACGCTTATAGCAAATCATTAGATAAAGCTAGAAACGTAATATGCAGAAACCAAGGGGCAATTGAAAGGAGGGGTGGGACATTTTGGAGAGCCGATTTAGGAGCAGAATCAAGGCTTGAACCTTTCATATTTAGTGGAGAACAGGAATATATATTTGCGTTTCAAAATACAGCATTAAAAATTTATTCAACAAATGGAACATTATTACAAACTATTACAAGTTGTCCGTGGACTACGGCACAATTAAAAAATTTAAATTTATCCCAACAAGCCGATACTATGATTGTAGTAAATGAAAACTTTATTCCGTCAGTCATAAAAAGAACAGGAGCAACAACTTTTACTAGAACAGATTTTGCATTTGATACTAGTTTAAATGGAAAAATTACATATCAGCCTTACTTTAAGTTTGCTGATAATACAGTTACATTAGACGCAGATTCATCAAGTGCTGGCACAGGAGTTACAGTCACATCTAGTGCTTCATATTTTACATCTGATTATGTAGGAACAACGCTAAAAATATATGGAACAGAAGCTACGGTTACTGGATATTCTAGTGCAACTTCTATAACAGTTACATTAAAAGACGATTTATTTGTTGAACTAGATGATGACCCATTTGCTACACAACAGGGTTCTTCAACAATAAAAGTTACTCACGCAAATCATGGTTTATCTACAGGAGCTTCTATAGTTTTATCTGGTTCAGAAGATATATTTGATGATGATGGGGCTGGATTAGCACAAGGAAACATAAATGGAACAAGAACTATTACTGTGGTAGATGATAACCATTATACTTATACTGCTGGTTCAGGTGATACAGCCACAGAATCTGTAGATGGCGGGGGTGTTAGAGTTATTATAAAAACACATGCACCTACTAGAGATTGGCAAGAACAAGTTTTGTCTACTGCAAATGGTTTTCCTAAAACCGTAGCATTTCACGAACAAAGATTATTTTTTGCTGGAGTTCCGTCATTACCAGATGGAATACAAGGAAGCAACGTAGGAGATTTTTTTAAGTTTGATGTAGGAGAAGCAGCTGATTCTGATTCAATACAAATACAAATAGCGTCTGATGAGATAAATGAAATAAGACATATTATATCTGGTAAAGTTTTAGAAATATTAACAAACACAGCAGAGTTTTTTCTTAAACCACAAATAGGAAAACCCCTTACACCTACTGATTTGCAAATAGTTAGACAAAGTTCTTTGGGATGTCAGCTTCCTGCAAGAGCAAAAATATTTGATGGTTCTACAATATTTGTGCAAACAAACGGAAAAACAGTAAGAGAGTACACTTTTAATGCTTCTACAGAAGAATTTGTTTCAGCTCCTATTTCGTTATTATCTAGTCATTTGGTTTCTACGCCAATAGACGCAGACAGAATAAAATCATTAGCAGATCGAGACGAACAATTATACTTTTTGGTAAACACAGATGGAACATTAGGTGTTTACTCGTCACAAAAAATACAAGAATTACAAGGTTGGGTGCAATGGTCTACAACTGGAATTATACAGTCAGTAGCTTGTTCAACAGATTTTGTTTATATTGCAGTAAAAAGAACTATAAATTCAGCAGATGTTTATTATTTAGAGCAGTTTGCTTCAACATCTTTTGATGTGCCAACAGACATGACTGTTTCAAAAACTTTATCAGGTTCTTATCAACCTCATGGTTCACCTTTAACAAACGGTAGTTTTTCTTCTGCTACTACGTTTATTGCTGATGGATTTACAAATGCACCAAATATAGGTGAATCATTTCAATTTGCTGGAACAGGTACTGTTTATACAATAAATTCTGTAACAGCAACAGCAAATAGCGGAGAGTATGTAATAGTTTTAGATCAATCAGTTTCGCAGTCAGATGGAGTAGCTTTACAATTTACAACATCAAGAACGTTTTCTGCGTTAAATAGCAATCCAGATATGAGAGGACTAGAAGTACACGGAACATCTGGTAGCACAGAATCAGGTAATATTAATTATTATGGAAAAGGAACAGTTACGTCAGGAGGTGTAGTAGTTTTAGATACTCCAGCTTCTTCTGTAGACATTGGAACGGATTTTACTATGCAAATAAAAACATTGCCTGTTAATGCTAAAGTTACTGCTACTGGCACACAAAATCCTTTAACTGGTAACCCTACAAAAATAGCAAAATGTATACTAGAACTATCGAGTACGTATAACTTAACCGTTAATTCTAATGACATTTTAATAAATGAAACAACTATTGATACATCTTCAACCATTTCTAGTTATACTGGAAAGAAGAATGTATACTTTTTAGGATATGACAATGAGCCTGCTATTGATATTACTCAGTCAGTACCATTGCCATTAAGAATATTGGGAATAACTTCGGAGGTATATTTTTAATGTGTGACCCAGCAACAATGGTATTAACAGCAAACCTAGTAAATAGTGTTGGTGTAGCTACAGGTATAAGCACAGTAGGAGCTTCAACAGCAATAGCTGGATTTGCTAATACAGGAATATCACAAGCAATTGGAACAGGATTATCTATAATGGGTGGTCCAATAGGTTCTCTGGGTATGAGTTTATTTAGTGCTGGTCAACAAAGAAAAGCTGCTGGTCTTGCTGCCGCACAAAATCAATACCAAATAGATCAATACAAAAGAGACGCTCAAAGAAAACAACTAGAAACAGATTTGAGAGAAAGTGCTAGAAAAAGAGAATACGATAGAAACTATAAAAAGAACTTATCTATTATGGCTTTTTCTAATGTTGATTTATCTAGTGAATCATATAAAGCTTTTTTTTCTACACAAAGAGACCAGTATTTAAGAGACGTAGACGCTATTTCATTGAAAGGACTTGATGATATTACAAGTGCAAGAGACTTAGAAAACATAGCTAGATTAGATAAAGAAGCAAATTTAAGAGGTGGAAAAGCACAAGGGCTTACAACAATAGCAAAAGGAATGCTTACATATTCAAGTATTAGTGCTGAAACTCCAGACAGTCAATCATTGAGTAAAAAATTATTAGGTCAATAAATGGCATTAATAGAAGAAAAACAACGTGCGTTGTATGAAAGCAGAATAGGAGTTAGCAGAGGTTCTGCTAAACCTGCTCAGATACAAGATGAAATTGCTACTCAAATAGCAAGTTTAACTAAGACTGTATCTAAAAATGCTTTTGATAAAGCTGTTGAATCTGGAAAAATAGAAGCAATAGATAGAGCAAACAATTACGAGTTTCAATATGAGACTAAAAATATTGGTGGACAAGAAGTAAAGGTACCAATAAAACATGTTCAAAGAAATGATCTAGGAAAAACAGGAAATATAAAGTATTGGGAGTTAATGGATAAAAAAAGAATGAATGAGCTTGAAAATGTATCTTCATCAATTGTCCTTACCAATAGAAACAAATCAGAATCAATGGAAGAATCTGTTGCAGATTTTGACAAAAGCACTAGAGCAGACCTATCATTATTTTTTGATAGTTTACCACCAGAAGATAGAGGAAGAGCAAAAATTGTTGCTGAAAATCAAATAACAAATGCAAAATTTTATGTTGATAAAACACATCAAAGAGCAGAAGTTACAAGAAATACTGCTGAACTAGGAAAAGAAATAACAGGCATATTGTTTAGTGCTGATGACGTTTTGTTAAATGAAGATAATCTTTCTTATGATATTTTAAAGCAAGATGTAGAAGACGCTATACGATTTAGAGAGGGAACTATTCCAAACAATAAAATTAAAACAGCAAGAGAAAAAGCGTTAAGTACATTAGCTACAAATAAAAATGTAAAAGAATTATTAGGAATTAATTTAGGAGGAATGTTTGACAGAGATAACATTAATAGAAACAACCTAAATATACTAAATAAAATAAAACAAGCTTTTGAAAATAATTTTTCTGATGGATTAAAAATTGGAAATAAAGAAATTACCAGAGAACAATTGGTAGCTTCTTTAGACGGAAACAAAGTAGCTCAATATACTAGGTTAAAAAATTTTTACACAGGACAACATAACGCACTCAATGTTTTAAATACAAGATATCTACATCTCAATACAATGAGAAGAGATTACAAAACAGGTTCAGCTTCTGCTGTACCGTCAAAAAATAGAAATTTAGTTTTAGATGACCCTGAATTTGCGTCACAATTATTTGAGGAATATTTAGAATCTGAGCGTAGAGTAGGAACCATGGCTGAATATGAAAGGTCTGGTGAAATATTAGACTTTCATCGTTGGACATATAAAACTAAAGGAATAAGAGCGTTGCCCTCATCAAAAGTTGCAGAAATAAATGGATATTTAAATGGATATAATGTCGATGGAGTAATAAAACATTTACCTTTGATATCTGAAATGGCAAACGATCTTGACGCATTTCATACAGATATGGGGTTTGATGACAATGCTAGATACATGATGAATTATATATCTCAAAATGCTGAAATTAACAATGCAAGTGAAAACAATGTTGCGGCAGTTATAACTCAAGCATTTGAAAAAAGAAAAAGAGATGTGGGAGATACTGAGTTAAGAAAAATATTTAGTGGCAGTATAAACAAAATCCTACAAGATAATCCGAATACTGTTAGTTTAGATAAATCATATAAAACTGCTAATGATTTGTTTAAAGATTTAAATGAATTAGTTGATTCACAAGCTTATGATGTCATAGGTGCTATGGCATATACAGATATTAAAAATATAGTTTTATCAGATATATCTAAAAGTTTAATGGCACCTAACAGACCAACATTAAAAACTTATATAGCAAATGCTATAAACACATTACAAGAAAAAGAATCTTATGGAAAAACATATGCTGGGTTTTCTTTGACTGGATATGAAGAAGTATCTAATCAATTAAACATGGACCAATTGCCACCTACAATAATGAAATACGCACCAGAAAAAGTTTATGGTCCAGCTTTTGCAGATGGTGGATTATTGTTAGCAAGAACTATAAGAGAAGATATTTTAAAAGTAATTGAAGATAGAACTCTTATTGATAGTAGTTTACAAGACTTTGCTTTAAATCTAAAAACAGGAAAAGATGGAAGAATACAAAGAAGTGGCTTACCAGTAGACCCAGTTTTAGAAAGTTTATCGGAACCAGCACGAGGGCATTGGGCTAAAAGTAATTACAAACTTTATCCAAACTTAGACAATGATGGAACTGTAAGCTATACATTATTTCACGTAGGAAAAAACAAATACGACCCTATGATTGTTAGAGATTCTTTTGGTGACCCTATTGTATTCGGACCAGAATATTTTAGTGGTGTAGCAAATGCTTTATATGAACAATCAGAACAAGAAGATGAGTAAAAAATATATAAGCCCTATAGAAATAACAAGGACTAGAGAAGAACAATTTAATGAGTTTGACGAGCAAAGAAAAATTGTTCAAGAAGAAATAAAAGAACCAATACAGTTAACTGGTAATGTAAAAAAACCAGTAGGGTCTTATCTTAAAAAATATCAACCAGAAGACAGGACTTTTTGGCAAGATACTGTTGATGAATTTTGGATTAACTGGGTAGGACAGTCTATAGAAAACAATTACATTTATGATAGTAGCTACAGTAGAGAAATAGATTTAAATTTTAATCCATACCAAAATAATTATTTAGAGGGCTATGAAGATTATGAAGATCAATTTCTTAATGCTAGAAACCAAGAAGAAGCTGATAACATTAAAGCAAGAATAGATAGAAACCTTTATAGAAAAGAAAGGTTGTCAAGGTCAGATAGGGTTATGGGTCCAGCTTTAGTTGGTAATTTATTAAACCCAGAAAATTTTGTACCACTAGGTTTATTCGGCGCTGGTGTAAAATTTGGTAGTAGATTTTATAAAGGTGGAGCAATATCATCTTTATCTGTAGGTGCTACAGAACCTATAAGAAGACACTTTGACCCAACAGCTACTGACGATGAAACCATAATGTATGTAGGAAGTTCTTTTCTTTTTGGTGGATTATTTAATGGATTTTTAGGAAGAAGAGGATTAGAAAAATCTATAAAAAAAGAAATTGTAGATGACAAAGGTGGTGAAAACGGAATAATAAATAACATTGCAAAAGGCACTAAAGAAACAAATGGTGAAAAAATTTTTGACGGTGAACTTATTAATATACAAAAAGAATATCCAGATATAAAAATAATAAGAGTACAAGAGGGAGAAACAAAAACATTTCAAGATATGAATGGAAAACATATTCCAGAAAGCGACGCAATTAATATTTCTAAAAAAAATACTAATTGGATAGAAAAACCTGTAACAAAAAAAATAAACATAGACAGAACCACAGATGTATATTCTGTTCAAGGACTACCAAGAAAAGCACCAATTAGAATTGTGCAAGATGGAGATGAAACCAAAGCAATAGTTAATACAGAGTATATACAAAGAATGTTTGATTCTAAAAAACATATAGCTGGTAACTTAGACAGTCAAACACCAGCAACAATGCCAAAAGAAATAGCAGATAAATTTAAAAACTCAGACCAACTTACAGAGTTTTATATTAAAAAAGAAATAAACAGAGAAACGGCTTTTAGGGATAGAAACACTGGCGAATCTGTAGCTGAGTATGAACAAGCTTTAAACTACGATACATACAACAAAGCATTAAAAAACAAAACTGGAGACTACAGAACTGACTATGGAGATGTACCTGTATTATCTTTTATGTTGAAGCAAATTGATAAATTTTATGACCAAGGAAAAGTGTCAAATGCACTAAGAGGAATTGATGATGAATCAGCAAACACACTAGCTAAAGCAATGTTAGAAATAAATGGAGACAGTTCTATTGTTACGAGGGCTCAAAAAGAGGGCATAGTTTTAAATTCATCTGTTCACACAAGGACAATGAATAGGTGGGGAAAAACTTTAGATGAGTTTCAAAAAGAATTTGATGACGCTTTTGTTTCTTTTGCAAAAGGAGATGATAACAGATTGCTTGGAACTGTAGGTAATATAGATTTAGAATCTGCAAGACTTAAACTTGGCTACAATTTAAAAGGAATAGTAGACCCAAGCCAAGAACCCGTTCATATTTATTCAGAATTTAGTCGCAAAGTGTTTCAAGCTATATCAGATCAAGATATATACAAATCATTAACTGACAAAAATATTATTAAGGCAGTCGATATATCAAGAAAGTTTTTTGATAAATTTGAAAAAGAAGCTACAAGATTAGGAATGTTTGTAAGTCAAAGAAATCTAGGAAACAAAATTGATTTTTATGATGGCATTATAAAACAACTAGATAAAAATATTAAAAGTAAAAATTTTACTCCAGAAGCTAAAGCAAGATTTGAAGAGTTAAAAACTAGAACAAATGCACAGTTAGGAAAAGCAAAATCACAAAAACAAGATATGGATGATGGTTTAATAAATCCATTAACCGATGAATTTAAACAAACATACGTTGCAAGGTATTATAGTTTTGACAAAATTAGTAAAAATTTAGAGGGTTTTAAAACCAAGATAAGAACTCATATAACAAATAATGCTGGTTTATATGCTGGTAGATTGCAAAAAAGAAACGGTAATGTAGATGAACTAGTAGATGATATTACTGAAAACATATTACAACAATCAGCTAGAAATGACGCTGATGGATTAATGGCTTTTGGAAGAACAGGTGGTGCTTATAAATCAGGTGCAAGACCATTGATGGAAAGATCGCTAAGAATTGAAAGCAAAGAAATAGAAGAATTTTTAGAAACTGACTTAACTCAAATAACAAGAATGTATGCAAACAGAATGGGCATGGCTATTGAAATGCAAAGAAGTTTTGGAGACAGGCATTTAGATGATTTTTTAATTAAGACAGAATTAGAAATATTATCAAAAGGTAATATAAAAACTAAAAAACAAATTACGGCAATGAATAAAGGTTTGGGTGCTATAAATGGTGCTAAAGAAAAAATGTATGGAACATATAACAATAAGGATATTACAGCTATAGATAAAGTATTAGGACAGTTTGCTCGTAATTTAACATCGTTTAATACTATGGGTAAGGTTCTTTACACAGCATATGCAGACGCTGGAAGACCAATTATGGTTAATGGAATGTCTAGAGCGTTTCCAGAGTTTTTTGGCACAATGATAAATAACAAACAAGCATATATTAAAATGGCAAAAGACCATGACTTTCTTTACCATGCACATGAGTTAGCAAATAACATGGGGGCTATGGAAAGGTACACTACAGGAATTGGACCAGTAGGTTCTAACCTTTTACAAAGGTCGCAAGGTGCTTGGTATTGGGCTAATGGTCTTACGCCGTGGACTTTGTTAATGAAAAGATGGACTGGGATTATATCTCAAAAAAGGTTTATAGAAGATATTGTAAAAGTATCAAATGGTACTGCTACAAAAGACGAAATATTTAGATTAAATTCATATAACATTAGTATAGATGACGCTAAATTAATAGCTAAAATGCCGTGGCAAAAAGAAAAAACTGGGTTAATACTTGCAAATACAAAAGCATGGGGTAGTAAAAAATACGGAAATCATGCGATACAAAAATTTAGAGCAGCCGTTCAAATGGATATAGAAAGAACAATTATTACTCCTAGCCCTGCAGATAAAATAAATATGATGTTTGGTGTTGTTGATATACCGTCAGAATCATTTAGAAAAATTGTAGCTGGTAATGAGCTTTTGCAAAAATTTGGATTTCAAGAACACGCTTATGGTGTTAAATTTCAAAATGCTTTTATGTCTTTGCCATTTCAATTTATGAGTTGGATGGTAGCTTCGAATAGAAAATTATTAATGGCTGGTGTAACAGGTAGAGACTTTTATCTAATGCAAGGCGCAATGGCTATGATTGCTTTCGGTGCTTATGGAGATTATTTAAAAGCTCCTGAGATGTGGTTTAGAAAATCACATCAAGAAAAGTTTTTATCTGGAGTAGAGCGATCTGGTGTATTAGGAATATTTAGTGACGTTCCGGGCATGATTGAAAATGCAACAGATAATCAATATGGATTAAGACCAATGTTAGGAATGCCAGACCCATTTGACCCAGACAACAATAGAGCAAGACCTCATGACAAATATAGAGTATTGATGGGACCTGCTGGTAGCAAATTTTACGATTTATATGATGCTATGACATCAGACGAATTGGGACCAAGAGACACAAAAAAGGCTGTAAGAGACTTATTACCTACACAAAACTTGCTTTGGTGGGATGATAAGTTTAAATCCATTTACAATTGGTCTACAGACTATTAAGATAAGAGGTAATTATGACTATATTAACGGCTAAAAATACGCCTAGAGTAACCTACACAGCTTCTGGTAGCCAGACTGCTTTTACTATTCCTTTTGAGTTTTTTAGTACATCTGATATAAAGGTATATAATGGAACAACTTTACTTACTTATGAAGCAACTCCGAGTGCTGCTAACAAGTACAGCATTTCAGGAACAGCTAGTGCTAGTGATAGTGCTTATGAGTTTGGGGCTGGGGGTACTGTTACTTTGGGTGGTAGTGGAACTACTGCTGGGGACATTATTACTATTATTAGAGATATTACAATAGAACGCTCTACAGATTTTCCAACAACTGGCTCATTTGATATAACTTCACTTAACACAGATTTAGACAAAGTATATGCAAAATTAGCTGATATTGACCAACAGTCAGATAGATCAGTTAAATTATTAGATACAGATTCTATTGCAGCAACAGTAACATTACCAGCAAAAGCTACCAGAGCATCCAAAGTGCTTACATTTGATAGTGATGGCGATGTTCAAACAACAATTGCTGCCACAGATGTAACAACAATTGCTGGTATATCCAGCGATGTTACCACTGTATCTGGTATTGCTAGCAATGTTACATCTGTTGTAAGTAACGCAAGTAACATAAATACCGTTGCTGGAGCTATATCTAATGTAAATACTGTAGCTGGTATATCATCGAGTGTTTCGAGTGTGGCTGGAGTAGCCTCGTTAATTACGTCAGACTTTGTATCTGACTTAAATACATTAGCTACATCTGATATTATTTCAGACCTTAATTTAGTAGCAACATCTGATTTTGTGTCAGATTTAAATAGTCTTGCAACATCAGATTTTGTATCTGACTTAAATGCACTAGAAGCTATAAAAGCAAATGTTAATACTGTAGCAACAAATATTTCTAGTGTTAATTCTTTTGCAAGTCAATATCGTACAGGTTCATCAGACCCAACAGATTCATTAGATGAGGGCGATTTATTTTATAACTCAACAAACAATGTATTAAAATACTATGATGGCTCTGGCTGGGAATCAATTACTGCTGGTGGTATTACAAGTGTAGCAGCTGATAGCACACCACAATTAGGTGGCGATCTTGACATGAATGGGCAAGATATTGTTACTACCTCTAATGCAGATATAGAATTAGCACCACATGGAACAGGTCATGTAACAGTAAAAGGTAATACAAACCAAGGTGCTATACAGTTTAATTGCGAAAACAACACTCATGGACAACAAATAAAAGCTGCCCCACATTCAGAATCAGCTTCAAATATTTTAACAATACCAAGCACAGGCGGTAACTCTACTTTAGTTTCAGACGCTTCTACGTCTACACTTACCAACAAAAGTTTAACAGCACCCATATTAACAGGTTCATCATCTGCAGCTGGCTCTATTTTATTTAAAGAAGATACAGACAATGGCACAAATGCAGTAACTTTAATTGGACCAGCTTCAACAGCAGATGTTACAGTAACGCTTCCAGCCGCAGCAGATACGCTAGTCGGCAAAGCAACAACCGATACGTTAACCAATAAAACTATTAGCGGTTCTAGTAACACGCTTTCAAACATTGCTAATGGCTCATTAACAAATTCAGCTATTACACTTAATGGCAGTTCTGTTTCTCTAGGTGGGAGTGCAACAATATCAGCAGGCACAGATTGGCAAGCAGTTAAAACAAGTGCATATACAGCTTCAGCAGGTGAGGGTGTATTTGCTAATACTACAGGTGGGGCATTTACTTTGACCTTACCTAGCTCACCATCTATTGGCGATGAAGTATCGTTTAAAGATTACGCTAGTACATTTGATACTAACAACTTAACTATTGGAAGAAATGGAAAGAACATAGAGGGTGCAGCAAGTGATCTAGTAATTTCTGTTGAGGGAGCAGGTAACTGTTTGGTCTTTGTAGATGATACAAAAGGCTGGTTAATAAAGAATAAATAATGACAGATTATAAAGACAAACATGGAATTAAAGTACAGGCAGTTTCATCTGACCCTACTAATCCTATAGAGGGACAAGTTTGGTTTAACACCACTACTAATAAACTTAAATACAAAGCGCCACTAGGGGCAGGCTCGTGGGCTAATGGTGGAAATATGAACTCAGGTAGAAGAAGTGGAGCGTCTTTCGGAACGCAATCGGCTTCTTTGTACGCAGGCGGTAGATTTGCACCGGGACCCGGAAGAACAGCCTACGTTGAA
>VMHT01177815.1_pt1 | contig 20023 bp, 41 predicted proteins | sample 4693611 | NCBI WGS metagenome assembly VMHT01 (sample SAMN12280063, study PRJNA550983) | marine metagenome | isolation source: seawater sampled from same location over 5 years 0.02-0.2 micron viral filtrate | place: USA: collected off the coast of southern California halfway between the port... ...
AATGGAGTAGATGTTTATTGGGGTTATCATACGGGATTTTATTATTATTATGGAACACCTCATTTCTACCCATGGTGGTATTATTATCAATTTATTCCTCCATACCATTATTATACACATTCTCATGTACATGTGCATTGTGATAACGGTCATTATGTTTACGGTCACAGAGGACCTACATTAAATAATAATGTTGCAAAAGATTTTACTCCAACTATCAAAGTAAGAAACAATAAAGATAAATCATTTGTATTTCCTAGGGATTGGAAATCTAGCAATTCACCTCGAATGAATAAAATAGATTACAATAGAATATTTAATGTCAATCCACAAACAAATATTAGACCTATTAACAATAATAAACCTATTATTAGTAACAATAATAAACCTAATAGGAATAATAAACCTATTAGGAATAACAATTCAAATAACAAGCCAAACAAACCTCGCAAATAATTTGGAATCGTGTGCGCTTTTTCTTATATTTATATAAAATAATGGGATATGCAAACAATGGTGGAAAATTATCTAAATCTTACGGTAGATGAAGTGTATGATGTAATCACCAATATTAATGTATGGCCTAATAGTTTTACAATAGAAATGAAAATACAGTTTATAAATGGAATGATCAATCATTTCGAAGATCGGGAACAATATGAAAAATGCGCAAAATTATACAACATCGTCCAAAGATTGGAAAATCATCAGTCGGATATTGGATGTAGCGGAATTGAGCCAAACTGATCATCAGAATATATATCTAGTATATGTACGAGATGGTAATGGTAATAATATAGCCGCGGAGGAAGCATATGGTGATAATCATAGGGCAGAAGTTACAAAAAAGTTATTAGAAACATATGGCGAATATGTTGATAAAATAGAACATGAAGATTAATATGTGGACACAAATAACAAGTTATGGAGATATCGAAATCAAATGGGAATATAAAGAAGAGACGTCCGAAAAGGAAACGTATGTCGCTCTACTTAATGAATGATGATCATAATTCATTCGAGTTTGTTATTCATGCATTAACATCTACTTTACCGATGTGTAATTCCTTAAGGGCAGAACAAATTGCTCAACTAGTACATAAATCAGGAGAATGTCATATACATACAGGATTTCCTCCATCGATATATATCCTATATGCTCAATTACAAAAATTAGGTTTAACAGTACAATTAAAATTAGATAAAAAAAGCTAAGAAAAGATTTGCCTATACGAGATTTTTTTCTTATCTTTATGTATAATTAAAATAAATATAAAATGAAAACAGCAATTAAAACTATAGGTGTCATAGGCCTTACTATTTTACTAATATTTGTCTTAACTAAAAATAAAGAGATAAGACAATACAAAATTAATGAACAGAACCATATGGAATCTTTAGATACATTACAATTGGAATTGGATAGTCTAAAAATACAATTGAAAAAAATATTACATAAAGTGGATTCATTACCAGTACCAATAAATGTTAGGGCAACTATGTATCATCCAGTAGAAGCACAATGTGATGATAGTCCATTAATAACAGCTGATGGTAGTAGAATACATCCATATCAAGTATCAGATTGGAATTGGATTGCGGTTAGCCAAGATCTATTAAAAAAGAATGGTGGTATATTTGAATATGGAGATTCAGTATATATTAGAGGAACTCATAAAGATGGGATATATACTATACATGATTGTATGAATAAAAGAAAAACATTCCAAATTGATATTTTAGAATCGATAGGTACTAGTCAATACAAATATGATGAGATTGAAATATTTGCCTTAAATGATTAGGAATTACGAAATAAATTTTTTATATTATATATAATGAGTAAAAGAAAAAATAATTGGTTAGACATGTCATTAACAACAAATGTTATAGCAAAATTAGAAATAGAAGGATTACATAATTGGCCAGATGCGCAAAGCATCTTTCCAGAAGTAGGATTTCTATCAAATATGCATAGACATAAATGGTTTATTACAGCTAAGAAAAGAGTAAATCATGATGATAGAGACGTTGAATTTATAATGTTCAAAAGAGATATAATACAATATCTTGAAAGTAAATATTATAATAAAGATGCTAGAACACATGAGTTTGGAGCTAAGAGTTGTGAGATGCTAGCCAAAGAGATATTGAAAGAGTTTGATTGCGTATATGTATCAGTATTTGAAGACAATGAAAATGGTGCTGAAATATATACTCCAGATCATATAATTTTAAAATGATGATATTTATAATTGATCGTTTGACTTGTATTAGCTACTTGTATGGACCCGGGTTCGACTCCCGGCATCTCCACCAAATCATCGCTACGATATGGGGATGGAATGGATTTGACAGCAAGATAAGGGTATGGGGAGATCACGTTTAACTGGCGAAACAGTTGATTTAGCGAAAGTTAATGTTGAAGACATTCTTTCTTATATCACGGATCTAGCAATAGATGCAGGATATGTTGAAGAACCATCAATGTTAATGGCTGCCTAGTAAGGTAGTCTAGCAAACGGCTAAAAGAGGTCATGTCGTAAAAACCTCGGAGGATGGTAGGAATTAATTAAAATGAGAAAGTTATGAGTAATGAAAAAGACTATGTGATAGAAATCATGAACAAATGGTATTCGTCATTAAAAAAGAATGATTCTACAGTAGAGCCTAAGGCGGCTACAATATTAGGTGGCATATTATCTGAATATGATTTAACTCCAAAAGAAAAAGAACCAGATGTATTTGATACATATTTAAATACAACTGCAGATAAAATGAATAAATTTTGGAATGATTTAAATGATTCAGACAAAGCATATGTTGAATCCAAAAGACAAGAAATGCGTGATCAATATTATCATCAGAAAAATTTATCAGATGATCAAAAGATATTACTAAAGGGATAAGTAATGCCATTTAAAGCAGGAGAAGGTAGACCGCCCATGAACATATCAGAATCTGAGATTCGATATGCTATGGAAAATTCACAATCCTGTATGGGTGCCGCAAGATTCTTAAAAGTATCATATGAAGCATTTAGAAAATATGCTAAAATGTATACAGATACGGAATCAGGTAAGACATTATTTGAACTACATAAAAATGTTACTGGCAAAGGCATTAAAAGAGCATCGAAGCCTAGGCTACGTGGCTATTATGGAATTTTAGATGTATTAGAAGGTAAATATCCAAAGTATCCGCATACTAGACTTAAGCAAAGAATATTAAGAAATGGCTTAATGGAAGAAGAATGTTGTTCATGTGGATATTGTACAAGGAGAGTATCAGATTATACAGTACCATTACTATTAGATTGGGTAGATGGAGATAGAACAAACCATAAGAAAGAAAATTTACGATTGTTATGTTACAATTGTTATTACCAAGAAGTTGGTAATCCATTAGGCGGAAGAATGAGAAATAACTATTAAAAATTATACAATGTACATACCAACTATTAAATACAAATCAGAAGCACAATTCACTACAGCCATGACAGATCATGCATATGATATCCATATGAGAACATTATATGGTATTGATAAAGCCTTTAATACTAATGAAGATTATGTAGTTATTGCATATTTACAAACAGATGATTCACAGGCCGAATTAGGTGTTCCAGATGATGCCTGGATTGATAATCTAGAAAAGTCATTAGACTATTTTGAAGAAATAGAAGACTATACCAAGTGCCAAGAAGTTGTCCAACTCATTAAAAAACTTAGCTGATAACCCAAGCGGTTCCATATTTATTGATATGGATGCCAAAAGAAAGAGAGTAGATAAACTACTTTCTGACAAATGGAAAATTGAGCGAGAGCTTGAGCAAATCCAAGCTAATTGCAAACATGAAAATACAGTTATAAAACAAGTAACAGATGAAACAAGTTCTTTACCAAGACACGTTTGTGAAAGTTGTGGACGTCCTCTCGGATACTTATCACCAGAACAAGCCAAAGATTTCCTAGAAAAAAGTTAAACTTTTTTGAAAAAAAGCTACCAAAAGCTTTGCCTATACGAGATATTTTCCTTATCTTTATTATATAAGAAATAAGATAATAAAAATAATAATTAATTAATAAATAAGAGATATGAGAAAAGCTAAAAAATCACCAGAAATTAAATACGGAATAGAAATTACAAAGCCACATTCACAAGAGATGTATGAACATAATGAAATGGTTGCAAAAGAAATGAAAGATGCTATTTTAACTAGATGGATTAGTTTAATTGCAAAATGTCTAGATGAAGATAAATTTTTCATGGATAGAGATTGGGATGAAAATGAAATTAAAGATACTTCTAAAAATGGATATAATTGTCCTGAATTAGTTAAGCTTCAGAAAGGTATTTGTTTTTCTGGTTATGGAGATGGATATAGCGTCCAAATGGTAAATGATGAATTCAAGAAAGAATTGGATACAATGGCTAATTGGCAATTGCATCAAGAATATAGTTATATGTGTTTTGAAGGAATAGTTCGTAGAACAAGATTTATGATGGTTGGATTTGAATGGTCAAAGCATGATTATAGTTTTTGTACGGATATAGATTTATCACCAGCATTTGATATGGTTAAAAAATAAATGGTAAAAAGCATGAAAAAGATTAGGTTAATTGAAATATATTCCTTATCTTTATATTATAAGAAATAAGAAATAAAAAATAATAATCACCAAAAATTATCAAAATATGCAAGAAAAAATAGTTTATTTAAGAGTAGAAAAAAAGAATGGAAAATTCAATTTATATGATGTACAAGGAATTAAACGTACGGATATTTATGTTAGGGATATAATGTGTCAACATTGTGTTGATAACAATCAATGTATTGAATATGATACCGAAACAGGTAGATCTAGAAGAAAAGATATATCCATATTCAATGATATGACACCATCAGAGAAACAAATGGAATCAAGTAATAAAATAGAATCAGATCCAATATTGAATTTCATCCATAATGAGGCAGTAGGATTACGTCCTGATACATTAGTGATGCCAGATCTTAAATGGAAGTATCTAGTTAGGTCTGCAATGAGAAGTAAAAATATAATGATGACTGGTGCTGCTGGTTGTGGTAAGACAATGGCCGCTAAGAAATTAGTTGAGGCATTAGATCGTCCTAATTTTTATTTTAATTTAGGTGCCACTCAAGATCCAAGAGGGACATTAATTGGTAATACGCATTTCAAGAAAGATGAGGGTACAACCTTTTGTGAATCATTGTTTGTGAAAGCAATTCAAACTAAAGATGCCATTATATTGTTAGATGAGATATCAAGAGCACATCCAGAGGCTTGGAACATATTAATGACAGTGTTAGATGCTGGTCAAAGATATTTGAGATTAGATGAACATGAAAATGCTCCAACCATTAATGTTGCAGAGGGTGTTACATTTATTGCAACTGCAAATATTGGTACTGAGTATACAGCAACAAGAGCAATGGATAGAGCATTAGTTGATAGATTTATTATTGTTGAAATGGATACATTGAGCCAAGAACAAGAAACAGGATTATTAATGAAACTTCATCCAATGGTTACTAAGCAGCAAGCTAGTAATATAGCAGAGATTGCTTCAATGACCAGAAAGGAGATCAAGTCAGATGCTCCTAGATTAACAAATGCAATTAGTACTAGATTAAGTGTTGAGATGACAGGATTGTTGGAAGATGGGTTTACATTAGCTGAAGCAGCTGAGGTTTGTATTTATCCTTTCTTTGATGAAGATGGAGGTGTTGATTCAGAAAGAACATTTATGAAGCAAGTAGTTCAAAAGTATTGTGGTGAGACTGAAGAGAGTGAAGATTTATTTAACGCAGAAGAGATTGAAGAAGAGTCTCAAGCATAATTTGGTGATTGGATTGGTAGGTGGAAACACCTACCAATCCTTAAAATAAAAGATATGAATAGAGAATATTATACCAAGAAAGGATTTGAGTTATATGCGATAATGACTCCATCAGATAAGTATAAACAAGGTATTGAAATACTATATCCAAGTAATCCAATCAAATCAGATAACCAACCAGCCGTTTATATTTTAACAAATAGACAAGGCAAGTTAATGAAGATTGGAGAAACTCAAAATTTAACATCTAGATTCTTTAAAGGATACAAATGCGTAACTAATACAACAAATGATAGGATTAGAGAACATATAAGGACAGTAGAAGATCTTTGGGTATATGTATTACCTATGCCAATTATAAAAGAAAAGGTATTAGGATTCAAATGTGAAACATCATATTCAAAAGGATTAGAATATAATTTGTTAAAAGAATATAAAGATGATAACGGAAGTGTACCTCCATTAAATATATTTATAAAATGATAAGATTACAATTTGATAACCATTATGAAATAAATGTTGAAAAACAACAAATAGCTTGGGTCAGAAGTGCTGAAGCATTAATGACATTTTTAGATAGCAATAGAGATTATTTCAGAGAACAAAAAGGTGTATATATAATTAAGACTCCAGAGGAGGTAATTTATATAGGAAAGGCTAAAAATTTATACAATCGTTTATATGAACATTGTAAAGAAATGATACCAGAAAGATGTTCTGAAATAAAACAATTAAAAGATAAGAAATGGATTGATGCATTTAGTCCATATAGAAGTCATGAACTTATAGTAGAGTTTATAGAATTAGAGAATGAAGTAGATAGAAGATGGTTAGAATCTAAATTACATCATGAATATGATACTATATTTGAACATAAAAAAGTTTAAAAAAAGCTTCAAAAAGATTAGGTAATACGACTTATTTTCCTTATCTTTATTATATAAGAAATAAGATAATAAAAATAGTTAAATTTAAAATTGAAAGATATGATATATAATAATTCAAGTTTTTGGTTAGATGATGATTTCCTTAAGGATGATAATGATTGGGGTTTTGATGATGTCATTGAAAAGCCAAAAGGTAAAGATCCAATCAAGTTGGCAGGTTATCGAAGAGCAATTGGTAACTTTGTTAGAATTGTAACAGGTGAATCTATTCCAGTTAGATTTACAGAAGCAGGTGATTCTTATACAGATGGTAAATCAGTTACCATTTCTGCTTCATTGAAAGACAAAGATTTTGATCCTGCCGTTGGTTTAGCATTACATGAAGGATCTCATATTAAATTAACAGATTTCAATACATTGAAAACATTAGAAGATTTTGTTAAGAAGGATGATGAAATGATGAATGTGTTAGCTAAGAAGCATGAAACAATTACAGATAGATGGAGTGCAACGTATTATGCAATGAATAAATTGAAAACTTTAATTAATATAATTGAGGATAGAAGAATAGATAATTTTATTTATAAAACAGCTCCAGGTTATAGAGGTTACTATGAAGCATTGTATGATAAGTATTTCAATGCAAAGATTATTGATAAAGGTCTTAAGTCAGATGAATATAGAGATGAGGAATGGGATTCATATATGTTCCGTATTTGTAATATGACCAATGTGAATACAGATTTAGATGCCTTAAATGTATTGAGAGCTGTTTACAAAATGATCAATGTTAAGAATATTGCAAGATTGAAAAGTACAAACCAAGTTAGAAATTTAGCTTGGAAGATATTTAAAATGATTGAAGAGGTCATTCCAGGAGATACGGAAGAAATAAAAACACCAGGACAAGGAGGAGAAGGTCAAGAAGGAGAAGGTCAAGAAGGACAAAAAGGTCCTAATGGTGAACCAAAAGCAGGTAATGGAGAACATGGTAATATTGATGATGGATCTAAAGCAGAAGGAGAAGAAGCTAAACAAGGTAAAGGTGGTGAGCAAGGTGGAACAATAGCTCCTAAAGATTTAGAAAAGTTAAATGATAAACAAAAGCATCAATTGAAAAAGGCTATTGAAAAGCAAAAAGAGTTTCAAGATGGTAAGACTAAAAAGACAAAGATATCTAAAGCATTAAATAAACAAATGAAGGCGATGGAGAATAGTGGTGTAGAGATTAAAGATGTCGAATTCAATAATGGTTGGCAAAATGTAAAAGCAGAAGTAACTGTTATTAGAAACTTTAATAAACAATTGGTTGAAGATGTTGAATGTGGTATGTGGATGCGTAAAGATGAATATGGATTTGATAGGCATATGCAAGATCATAAAAATTGGATTGCAGATGGTATTAGAAAAGGTATTGTTCTTGGTAAGAAATTGAAAGTAAGAGCAGAAGAAAGAAATACTAAATTCAATAGACAAAGGACAGGTAGAATTGATAAGAGGATGATTGCAAATGCAGGATTTGGCGCAGAAGCAATATTTGAAAAGATTGAATCATTTGCTTATAATCCAGGTCTTATTCATATATCAATTGACAATAGTGGTTCAATGAATGGTACAAGATTTGAAAAGGCTCAGGTAGCAGCAGTAGCAATTGCAAAGGCATGTAGCATGATAGAGAATATGGATTGTATTATTAGTTATAGATCATCAGCAGCATTTGGTACGAGTAGATGGAATTCTAGAAATAGTGATGTTAAGCCAGTTGTATTGATTGCATATGATTCCAGAATACATGGAATGGTTCAAATTAAAACATTGTTACCATATGTTGAAACAGCTAATTTAACTCCAGAAGGATTATGTTTTGAAGCAATTATGAAAGACATAGTTGAAGCATCGAGAGGTAAAGATTCTTATTTTGTTAACATGTGTGATGGTGCACCTTATTACAATGATTATTATGGTGAGAAGGCAGTTGAGCATACTAAGTCGCAAGTTAAGAAAATGAGATTTGAAGGTATTAAAGTTATTAGTTATTTTATTACATCATCAAAAGAAAATGCATCTCCAAGAGATTCAGGCCAATTCAAAAGAATGTATGGTAAAGATAGTCAATTTGTTGATACAAATAAGATAACAGAAATTGCAAGAACAATGAATAGTAAATTTTTAGAAACAGTATAGATATGAATTTTTTATTAACATATTTTTTTATAGGAACAATGTATATGTTCCTTATAGAGTTATTAGCTGATTGGTTAATAGTTAAAAGAGGACGTAATGAACTTAAGAAAGATTTAACGATAGGTAGTCGTTTTATGGGAATATTAATATGGCCAATTGGAATGGTTATATTTATATACAATTTTATAAAAGCAAAATTTAAATTATAGATTATGAATAAAAATTATAGGTTAACAGTACATGTAACCGATGTACAAAAAAGAGATGCAGATACAGGTAAACGTATAAAGACTGCAAAAGGAAAGTTTCAACATGAAACTAAAAGAAAAATATTTAACACATTATCTTTCTATGTAAAGGATCAAGAAGAGGCTAATAAAAAATTAGCAGAACTTAGGTCAATGTATACAATACAATTAGGACAAGACCCTAACAAGAAAGATAAGTATGGTAAAGAATTAATTAACATAAGTTTTGTAAAGTAATGAGTAAATACAATTTTAAAAGACGAAGAGCAATTGATTGTAAATTTGTTGAAAAGAGTAAAACAAGTCCTGGTTATTTGAAATATGAAGTAACCATATGTGAATTAGATGGTACAATACATAAGCAACCAGCCTATGGTAAGGATATGCAAAGTGCAATTGCAAGATTAGTAAATCAAGAAAGGACAATTAAAGTTGAAAGGCAATTATATAATAGTCCATTCTTTGTATTTGTATTATGGATTGCAGTAATGGGATGGCCATTAGCAACCGGAATAGTTTCTGATTCTCCTCATATGATGTTATATTCATTTGGAGGAATAATTTTACTAACTATTTTAGGAGGTTTATGGTACAATTATATAGATAAGAAATAATAATCATATATTTATATGTATATCAGTAGAGCAAATAAATGGGACATAAAGTATTTATTAGACATACATACATTTACAAATGTAGTGATGATGTGTGTTCTGGTGAATGGAAAATTAATGAAGCCAGTGATATGGAAAAATTAAGGTGTCCTCATTGCGGAAAATATGATACAGTAAAATATGTAGACGTCGATCAAAGAACAAAGTATGAAAGAAGGTGGGAGTAAGTCTCACCTCTTAAATAAGGTTATGAAGTGCATTTATCAAAATACGTAGGAAATACGCCATTAATTCCAATTAAGTTTGGAGAATACACTGTATGGGGCAAGGCAGAATTTATGAACCCAGGAGGCAGTGTCAAGGATAGAATGGCCACGTATATAATAAATGATGCTGAAGTAAATAAAAAAATTAAAGAAGGAAGTGTTTTATGTGAAGCAACTTCAGGTAACACTGGAATAGCATTTGCAATGATAGCAGCAGAACGAGGTTATAAAATGAAGATTGTCATGCCATCAAATATGAGTATCGAAAGGAAGAAGATGTTTAAATATTATGGAGCAGAATTGATTGAAGTAGATGAGGGAGACTTTGATGGGGCAATTGAATTAAGAGATAATTTATGTAAGGAAAATGGTTGGTTCAATTGCAATCAATTTCATAATCCTTTAAATATATTAGCACATTATAATGGAACAGGAATAGAAATTTGGAAACAATGGAAAGAATATTCAAAGCCAGACGCCTTTATATTAGGTACAGGTACAGGAGGAACCTTAATGGGTTGCGGAAAGAGATTAAAAGAACATTGGAATGGTATAAAGATCATTGCCGTAGAACCGGAGGAGAGTGCAGTCATGTCGGGAGGCCAGCCAGGTCTTCATGGGATACAGGGAATAGGAGATGGATCAAAGTTTTTGGTAGATTTAGATTTCGTCGACGAGGTAAGGACTATAAAGACAGATTGTGCAAAAACAATAGCAAAATATTTAGCAACAAAGAAAGGATTGTTTGTAGGCATATCAGCAGGAGCAAATGTTATGGCAGCCTTTCAATGGTTAATAGATAATAATAAGAAACATGCAATAACAATTCTCTGTGATAGAGGAGAAAGATATTTTAGTTGTTTATGATAGAATATAAGCCATGGGGATATTATGAAATCCTTAAAGAAAAAACAAATTATAAAGTAAAACGTATAACAGTTAAGCCTGGTGAAAGATTGAGTTATCAATATCATCACAAGAGAAGTGAAGTATGGACAATAGTATCAGGAACAGCTACTATGACATTAGATGATATAGTTACAGAACATAACTATGGCGAGACAATATTAATACCACAAGGAACAAGACATCGAGTTGAAAACAAAGGACAAGATGATTTAGTATTTATAGAAGTTCAGTATGGTTCTTACTTTGGTGAGGATGATATAGTTAGGATAGAAGATGATTACAATAGAAAATAGTTATGACATTAGAAGAAAAATGGGATAAGGTTGAAGAACATTTTCAATACATTCATAGAAATTTAGATATTTGTTGTCAAGATTTATGCGAAGGTCAAGAGTCAAAGTATAAACTAGAAGAAGTTATAGAATTATTAGCAGAAATAAGGAATGAAAAAATACATTAAAGAAATACCAAATTTTCCAAGCAATGGGATAAATTTTAAAGATATGTCTCCATTAATTGCTAACAATTGGCCTACTATGATAGGACATTTAGCAACATATGTATGGTCAAAACAATATGATGTAGATTATTTTATTGGAATTGAATCTAGAGGATTCTTATTAGCATCAGGACTAGCAACTAAACTTGACAAAGGAATTATTATGTGCCGTAAGCCAGGTAAATTACCTCCACCATATGTTGAACAAAAATATACTACAGAGTATAGTACAGATAAATTACAAATAAAATCTGGCAAAGGTAAAGTAATAATAGTTGATGATGTGTTAGCTACAGGTGGAACCTTAAAGGCTACTAATGAATTATGTAAGAAGGCGGGATATGAAGTTATAGATAATATAGTTTTAATAGACTTACAATATATTCCTAGAGAAGAATTTGATATTAATGTTAAAAGTTTTATACAATATGAATAAAAAAGATATTTTAATAGTTTGTGCACTTGAAATGGAAACTCAAGGTCAACTCGATGATTACAATGTAATCTATACAGGTGTTGGTAAAGTAAATGCTGCATATAAATTAACAAGACATTTAGTGACATTCGGATGTCCTAAACAAGTTATCAATTTTGGCACAGCAGGTAGTAGAGCATTACCGATTGGAGAATTAGTACAATGTACAAAATTTGTGCAACGTGATATGGATAAAACAGCTCTTGGATTTAAGAAAGGCGAAACGGCATTTGAAACTGATGTGCCTAGAATAATAGAATTTGGAGATGGATTAATATGTGGTACGGGAGATAATTTTGTACAAGATATAATGAAAGAAATGGCAATGATAAATGTATTTGATATGGAGGCCTATGCATTAGCAAAAGTATGTTATCAATATAATAAATTACCGTTTACATCATACAAATATATTACAGACAATGCAAATGAAAAATCAGCACTAGATTGGGAAAGTAATCTAGCTGATGGAGTTATAAAATTTAAAAAGGTTCTAGAAAAATGAAATTAAAGTTAAATGAAAAGGATAGTAAAATCCTAAAACAAAACGAAACATATACATTATTAGATAATACAACATTAAAGAATTTAGTTGTATCCAAAACAATATTACATCCAGGTAAGAATACTACAGGACATAATCATCCAGGCCAAGAAGAAGTATATCATTTCATAAGTGGTAGAGGTTATATTGTGGTAGGTGATAAAGAGATCAGTGTTCAACCAGGAGATATAGTATTGATACCAGATGCATACTTTCATAAGGTTTGGAACACCAGTGAGATAGAAGATTTAATATTTGTATGTGTATTTGATGGTAAAAGAAATCATTAAAAAGATTAGGACTTACGAAATAAATTTGTTATATTATATTTAATATGAATTATATATTTGACATAGATGGAACATTAACTCCAAGTCGATTAAGAATCGATCCAGAGTTTGAAACATTCTTCCTTGAGTGGATGAAAAATAAGAATGTGTATTTAGTTACAGGATCTGATAAAGATAAGACAATTGAACAGATAGGAGAAAAAATTTGGACAAATGTTAAACGTGCATACCAGTCATGTGGTAACGCTGTTTATGAAGGAGGCGAGTTAATTGATTGGTATAAATTTGATGCTCCTAAAGATTTAATTAACATGTTACATGATTATTTAAGAGCAACAGATTGGCAACATCATCATGGTAATCATATTGAAGAGAGAATTGGATTACTTAATTATTCAACAGTAGGAAGAAATTGTGATCAGTCATCTAGAAATGCATATCATCAGTGGGATAGTATTTCCGGAGAGAGGAGAATGTTATGTAAAATGATAGAGGAAGAATGGCCAGATTTGGAAGCAACGGTAGGAGGACAGATATCAATTGACATATATCCTAAAGGTAAGAACAAAGCACAAGTGTTAGGGGATATAATAGGACCAATAACATTCTTTGGCGATAAATGTCAGCCTGGAGGAAATGATTTTCCGATAGTTGATAGGCTACATCACTTAAATGAAACAACAAAATTGGCATGTACAATACATGAAGTAACAGATTATAAAGATACGTGGGATATATTAAAAAGGAAATAAGAAACATATGAAAGAATTATTAGGATTTACAGCAGGTAACTTTGATTTGTTACATCCAGGTTACATAAATTGTTTTAAAGAAGCAAAAAGACATTGTGATAAGTTCGTTATATTTTTACAAAAAGATCCATCACTACATAGGAAAAGTAAATACAAACCTATAGTGCCTTTATACGATAGATATAAAGCATTAATGTCAATACGATATATTGATGATGTATATACATATCAAACAGAAGAAGAATTATATAATCTAATTAAATTTTGGAAACCAGATGTAAGAATATTAGGAGAAGATTATATAGGCAAACCTTTTACAGGAGATGACCTTCCACCTAAAGTGATTTATACTACCAGATCTCATGGTTGGTCAACTACTAAATTAAAAGATTTGATTACAAAGCAGACAATGAAACAAAACCCAGATGTATTAAATGAAAAAGTTACAAAAGATGAAAAAACAAGACCCACAAATAATAAGAGTACTGAACAAGACAGCAAAGGGTTATCAGTACGAGGATTATAAGAATGGCTGGATACTTGAAGTTATAAATGACTTTGGAGAGTATTATACTGCAAAAGTATTAACAGGTAGTGTTGCACATACTAATGGTGTGATGGCAGTACACAAAGGAGATTGTGAATTATTAACATTAGGAACTCCAAAGAATGATGGACTAGAAACAATGACAGTATGAAAGAAAGTATATTAATTACAGGAGGATTAGGATTTATAGGATCTAGATTTGCTAAGTTATGTATAGAGAAAGGACATAACATTAAGATAATCGATAAGATGACTTATGCAGCTAATCCAAAGAGATTACATGATACAGTACCCAATTGGATTGAATTTCCTTTTAACAAATTAGATATATGTGATGTGACAGTAAATGAACTTACTGGATATCATTATGTTGTTAACTTTGCAGCAGAGACACATGTTGATAATAGTATTAAAGATGGTAGACCATTTGTTAGATCTAATGTAGAAGGAGTGTTTAATTTATTAGAACAATGTAGAAAGATGGCTCATTTCAGAGATGATTTCAAAAAGTTCATACAAATATCTACAGATGAAGTGTACGGAGATATTGAAAAAGGAGAAAGTAAAGAGATAGATAATATCAATCCAAGTTCATACTATTCAGCAACAAAGGCAGCTGCAGATATGTTAGTACAATCTGCTTGTAGGACATATGGTTTGCCATATATTATTACAAGAACATGTAACAATTTTGGACCTGGCCAACATGAAGAGAAATTCATACCTAAGGTGCAAAAGTGTTTGCAAGAAAATAAGCCAATACCAGTTTATACTCCAGGCACCCAAACAAGAGAATGGATACATGTTGATGATAATTGTAAAGCAATATATGATTTAATGATCAGTAATAAAGTTAACGATATATATAACATTGGGAGCGGAGAACGTTATAACAATCTAGAAGTAATAGATATTTTAGCTAGAGGAAAAGATAAAATGGTCGAATTGGTTACAGATAGAAAAGGTCATGACAAAAGATATGCTCTTAATAGTAACAAGTATAAATTAGAGTTTGATATGTCAGGCTTTACAACAACTAACTTAAAGGAGTATTACAAATGAAAGTACATATTTGGATAGATAAAAAGGATGTTCAAGGCATGGCTAAAGGAACAGATAAGATAATAGATTTTTGGTATAGGAAGCCTAGCTTTCCTAACAAGCAAAATAGAGAAACCGTAATGGTATCAATATCAGCTGAAGAGTTTCAGTTGTTATTAGATCATCAAGAGGTAGATGATACCCAAGATGATATTTTAGTAGATCAAGGATTTGGAGATTAGAGTATGAAAAAAGAAACTAAACAAGATTTGTTCGCTGGAGAAAATAGTAGACATTTTGAAACATCACTCAAAAGTAAATTATTTACACATCCAGGAATAGAAATACGTAAGAGTGAATTACATGGTTACGGTGTATTTACTAAGGAATTTATATATAAAGATGATCTTATTGAGGAATGTGCAATACCATATCAAACAATTGAACCTGGATATGAATATTTAGATGGTAAATTGTTTAGAAGAAATATTCATACATTGGATGCATATAGATTTAATGGACCAAAAGATGACCATGGCCAAGTAAGATTTTGGCTGGTAGCAACAGGAAATGCAATGTTATTTAATCATAAAGAAGCAGCAAATATAATATGGCGACATGATACTAAACATAGATTAATAACATTTAAAGCTTTGATAGATATACAACCAGGACAAGAATTATGTTTTAATTATGGAGAAAAATATAAACAAAGCTATTTAAAATAAACATTAACCAATTTAATAAAAGTCCTGTAAATTTAAATTAGCAGGCAAATAATACAAATGAAAAAATTTTTACTACTAGCTTTATTAGCTATAAGCTCAATAGGAGCAACTCAAATATTACCAGAAACTGGTGATTCAATATATTATAATCCTAAGTATTGTAATACAGCGTCAACAGTTGAGGATGCATTAACTAGTTGGTCCTTTAGTGGAAACACTCAAGACTGTTTCAATCCAAGCCAAGCAATGTTAAATGCAATATGGCCACAACTAGCTGTACATGATACATATGATTGCTGTTGTAAAGTAGCATCTACACCGGGACTACCTGGAGCATATAATGGGTTTGAAGGAGGAGCATGTGAAGCTTATCTAGATTCATTAGGTTGGTCAGGGTTTGAAGATTCATTAGGGATGAATGAAGATATGATTAATCAATGGAAAGGAATTTATTTTGATATGTTTGGTAGACAATACCTAGTACAACCAAAAGGATTTTCAATAATGGATGGACGATCATATTATAAATTCAATTAAATGAAAAAACTTGATCCTAGTCATAGGCCAGAAATTACAATTAATCCGGGATGTGATAAACATATATGTCCTCATTGTAAAGAAGAATTAAAAATATCAATTGCTTCATCAAGTGGATGGAGCGATGATACAATACAAATAAGTAAAAAATAAAAAGATAAGTTATGGAAATATTAGAACATTTATTAGGAGCATGTGGTGAAGGCCATATAAATTTAGTCCATGTATCAGTGATGGCGTTATGTGTGGTTACGGTAGTGTGGAGTGTGGTCCGAGCTCGCTAACGCTCGCTTTGAAGAGATCAATTATGAATATGAAAAAATATAAATTTGCAATAAGCAAAGACGGTTATACTCACTTTGTTGTAGTGGAAGGTCAAGGTAGATTTGAAGCAGAAAGGAATGCCAAGATGATGTATGCAACAGCAAAATCAATAACCTTTCAAGGAGAAGTATTATGATAACAACATTTCATGTTGCCGGACTTGTGAATAGCAAAAAACAATTTAAAGAAAAGATTATGACAAAACTATATATGAACCCGGCGGCATTTCACTCGTACGGTAAAAAGGGAAAAGAAATGGAACAAGAACATTTAGGAAGGCTCGGCCAAACAGATAGAGAAGAAATACTATCAGAGGTATGGTCGGCCGAAAAGAAACTTATTGATGGTAAATGGTATGTGGAACTATCAGAAGTAGCAGAAATAATCGGCTCATGAAAGGATTAGTATTATATTTATGCGCATGTTTGTTTATAGCAAGTGTAGCATTATGGTTAAGTAAATAATAAATAAATAATAAAGTATGGAAACAATAGCAATATTAGGAATATTTGCAGTAGGATTTGCAATGGGATTGTATATATCAACTCAGATATCGGATTGGATAGATAAGAATACAAAGAGATAACAAATGAAAAAAATTAATATAATAGGTAGCATGGGTACTATATTGGCATTAGGCTTTATAGTATATGTGAACATGCCAAAGGAAAAAATTTGCAAAGATACTCAAGAGCCAATAAGCCAGCCAGTAGATATGGTAATGGATAGTATCAATATGGAATGTGGAGATAGCTTGCAATGGGAATAGTAGGTTACATGATAATAGCAATGTATGGATTAGGAATTATATATGCAGTATGGAATTATATAAAGGGATAGTATGGAATTAGTATGTAACATATTGATAGGAGTAGCATTCCTAATAGGATTCTTAGCATTATGGAAAGGAGATGATCATGAACCTTATTAAATGGTTGATAGCAATTGCTATAACATTATGTGTATATCCTTTGGTGATAGCTATATGTGGATGGGTGATATGGATTAGCATAATAGTTCTACCATTTGTATTGGTGGCAGCCTGGATTAGAACATTCCTGGATTAAGGTATAGCATATATGAAGGTCTAAAGACCTAGTTAACCGTACTATGAGAACCTCTAATCCATTATCGTATACAGATTATTATTGGCCTTTCACCATATGGTCTTTAAGATAATAAACCATTAGACGTCCTTATTCAGAAAAATTAATATGATCTTAAGTAGATTGCTTATAGAGATTGCATTGCGTATATATAGTATAGGAGGAATAGTTCGGAATGGTTATAAATATATGTCGTTCATCAAAGTATTTATATATAAACGTTTCTGCCAAAGCATTAGGACGTACGGCTTATTTTTCTTATATTTATATATAATTAATAAGGTAAGAGATATGATTTATAAGTATAAAAAAGGAAATATAGAAGCTTCGAAGGTGAAGCATGGTTGGATGGTTAATGATCTAAACGATACCTTCACCGAGCAAGATAATGAATTGGAAAAGGTAATAGGTGAAACCTTTCCAGATAATTATAGTAACACCAATAGGAGTAGGTTGGTGTTCATCCAGGACGATGGTACATGTGGTGTAGAAGAAGTAGAAGGTCTATACAATAAAACCAGAGTACCAAAGAAAGGTATCCAAGCAAGGAGATCAGGCTATGTACATAATTGCTTCTTCTTCTAGGCCGTAAAACATAAAGTGCCTTATATATATTATAAAAGTTACTTTATTAGATAAGTGCACGTTTAAGTAGGGAGCGGGCATTAAAGCGAATAATCCTTCGGTAGGCAGGATATAAGAACGTCTACCATCATATCTCTAGAAAAGGGTAATATCGGATAGGTATTACCCTTTCAACACATTAGACGTTATATATAGAAAACAATATATGTTACGGATCATATATAGAAAATGATTATCACGGAGTGTACGGAAGCAAGATGATGAGTATGCAGTATATGATGAGCAATCCTTATATATAGAGCAAGAGCCAATATAATAAATAAAATACCATAATAGAACGATTCAGGTCATACCAGCCTATACCAGAGCCATACCACCCCATATATGGGCTAAACCAGGTAGATCGCCCTATATAGCCCTAAAACCACCATATATAGGGGCATATACCGGTTTTCCTTAACATACCAGGTATTAGAGGTGCTCTGGTGAGTGATATATCAATTTTTATCGTGAACATAATTTTTTTGCTATAGCCCTGGTGAGTAAAGGTTAGAGGCTAAAGCCTCCATGCTGATAAGCATGCTAATACTTCTTCCAATAATCATTTAGCAATTTCATTTGCATTCTGGTAAATGATTGATCTTGTTTATCCACATGTACTGTCCATTCTTCTATTTTTCTTAAGCAGGTCTGGGCAATATTGATATCGGAAGGAGAAACCTTTCCTTGATTGGTTTTGATCCATGATCCTATTCGATCATATACTTGCATTAATTTGTTTATTCTATCTTTCTTATCCATGGTTCTATTTAATTACTTGGTCTATATGTCGGCATCTTCTCCTAAAGCCATAACCGGGGCACGTGCATTCCATGCTTCCAGAGCTATTCATTTTCACATCATAATGGCTATCCCCTTTAGAGCTTATAACCTTATAAACCTTATCCTTATCTATATTAGGTAAATGAGGTCTTTTAGCTTTGAAAGGGTAATAAGCAATGTCCTTTATATTAGGCATATCCTCATCCTTGCTAAGCTTATACCATCCGGGCATAACATAACGGTCATGATCAATAACCAATGTAAAGGGAGGTATCAATCCACCCTTGATAGCATATCGCCTCTTTGGCTTCTTCATTCCGGTATGATAAAATTCTGATACTAATACTTGTGCCATAATAAATTTTTATATTCTGTTATATATGCTGGTAAAGGCTCTTTTGCCAACCATTCGGCTCTTTCCATGGTATCCGTAAATTTCATATCTTTATATGTTATATGTGATCGAGGCACTACGCCTTCCTTCGGGAATGGTTCATGGTCTTTATTATTAACCTTTTTCCACAACTCATTATAATAATATAACCGTATCCCATCTATCTTAAAAACCGCACTGGAACCACACTTCTCTATATCCCTTTTCAATGCACACCAAATCAACCATTGGCCTTTATCTTCCGGGTCCATTGTCATTACATCGCCATTATAATAATCTAATACGACATCTCTTAACCGTTCTAATCTTTTCAAATGTTTATGTCTATTCATTTACTTCCAATATTTAAATGTATTAATAATATCCGGATCTATTATATCCTGTTTAACTTTAACTTCAGGCTTTTTAG
>VMHT01095159.1_pt1 | contig 20017 bp, 27 predicted proteins | sample 4693611 | NCBI WGS metagenome assembly VMHT01 (sample SAMN12280063, study PRJNA550983) | marine metagenome | isolation source: seawater sampled from same location over 5 years 0.02-0.2 micron viral filtrate | place: USA: collected off the coast of southern California halfway between the port... ...
AATAGCTGCTGTTACTGTATTACCAGAACCAGTGGTAGTTATACCAGTTCCACCTGCAATTGTCAAGGTTTCACTATCTAAATCAATACTTAATGCACCACCACTATCACCTTGGAAGTCAAGATCTTGAGCAGTTACTTGTGCATCTACGTAAGCTTTAACTGATTGTTGTGTGGGAATAAGTGTAGCAGAGTTAGAAGACATGTTATCTTCGTCAACAAATGCTGTGACAGTGATTGTACCATCCGACAGATTAGCAAAAGTAATATCACCTGCACTAGAGCCACCGATAGTTACACCGTCTATTGTACCGCCATTAATGTCTGCTGTAGTTAGTACTGCAGATGGTACTGTAATAACACCAGTAGAGTCAGCTATTGTAGCTGCTGCTGTGCCATCTTTAGCTTTAATATTAGTTACTTCAATATTAGTAGTATCTATTGTAGTAGCATTTACATTTGTAATGTTACCTGTGGTAGATGCTAGTGTTGTAATGGTGATAGCATTAATTGTACCACCTTCAACTTTATCACCAGAGATTTGATCAGCAGCTAGTGTAAGTGTACCCGCAGATACATCAAGTGTTTTACCTGAGCCTACTGTAATGTCTGAGGTAGCAATAGTAGCACCATCAATAGTACCACCGTTAATGTCTGCAGTATCAGCTACCAGAGAGTCAATATTAGCAGTGCCATCAATATAAAGATTACGCCACTGTTTTGTTGCACTGCCAAGGTCAAAAGTATCATCTGTGTTAGGAATAACATGGCTATTAATCTCTGCCCCAATTACAATATTATCTGTATCGGAATCACCTAGAGTAATATCACCACCAAGAGTAATGTTACCAGCTACATCAAGATTACCTGCAAAGTAACCGTCTTTAAAACGAAGTGATGTAGTACCAAGATCAATGTCATTGTTAGTTACAGGAACAATTACACCATCTTGAAATCTAAACTGCTCAACAGATGTACCTGAAACATTAATAGAAAACTTAATACGGTGATTAGTAGAATCTATTTCAATTTTATTCTTTGCTGTACCTACACCTGCATCACCTAAGAATCCAATAATGGGTCCTTCTGCTGCAGTACCATCATGTGCGTGACCGCTAGTTGCGTTAAATGCAGCAACAAGTTGATCAAACTCATCATTAGAGTCTGATGCCTGAATAATATCACCATCTGTGTATGTACTTTGTCGTGCATAACCTGCCATATTTTATCTCCTAGCGGCTGCTTTAAATTCTAACTGAAAGCCTTTAAGTGAATAGGGTACGGATACACCATTATCCACAACACGCAATGCTATTGCAAAACCTGAGCCTTCTATCGGCTGCCTAATTAATGGGTTTGACTGACCACCATATGTAACTGTTCCGTACTCACCTGTACCATACAAAGCCACAACTTTACTTGAATCAAAAGGATAAGCTGCAGGTCTTGCAGAGTTAGGATCTTCGTAATCGTATCTCACAAATAAATCGGAGTTTACAGAACCTTCAGGTGCATAGTTTATTACTGCACGTTGAAATTGTTTTCTAATTCCTGCATCACCCATAGTAATATCTGGTGACCTGTATCTTCCAATAATGGTAGTCCCATCAAAAGTATTACCTTGTTCTTGTTGATATACATATCCATCGTAACCGCCGTGTATTACATAAACAATACCGTCTTCATTTATGTGATCTGTACAAGAAGGTTGAATACCTAAAGTTTCAGCAAACTCATAACCCTCTGCAGTTCTATGGCAGATAACACCTTTAGTACGTTCTTTAGTTCTTGCATCGTTACCAGAAGTATCACAAAAGAATATTCTATACTGAGTTTTATCGGGAACTATCACTGAGTCAAACTCAGTTATGTCAGAGTAAATATTAAACAATTGATGCACAGCAGTACTAATTGATCCAAGCTCAACATCACCTATTCGTTCAGTACCAGCAACAGTTCTTAAACCATCTCGACCTAAGAATACAATATCACCCGCAAATTCTTGTATTGTAAATCCATTCATACAACCAATATTCTTTGACACAGGTTGTAATTGAAAGTCTGCTATGGTATTACCATCTAGCCTAAATATACGTTCCTGACAAAATATAAACAAAGAATCTCGAAAAGGAAATATACCTGTTATAGGACTATCGACTCGTATAGATCCAGCGCCACTCGCAGGTGTAAAGTCAGTGGGTGCATATGGCGCAGAAAATATTAACTCTTGGGGATTAGAAGACATACCCGCAAAAAATATAGCGTTCTTAAAGCCTGTAACAAACTGAGGATCTACTGGGGCGTTAGTAGTATTAATATCTGTTACTGAATTGCCTGTAGTATAAAAAGATGCCAGATTTGCACCGTCAGCAAAAACAATAGTAGAAGTACCATTTATGTTATATCTAAAGTGTGAGTACTTTTTTGCACCCGTACGACCGCTATCAATCTCCGTCCAGTACTGAGTTACTGCTGCATCATCCGCATGTACTGCTGCACTTGTACTGTTAGCACCACGAGTACATCCTATGAAAGTTACAGAGTCAATACTAGTATAAGTAATCTGCTCTGTACCTATTAGAATAGTTCCAGAAGAACTAAACCCTGCAGTACTATTTACAACAACACTAGTTGCAGAGTTAGTTGTAGAGCCATTAGTATTAGAGCTACCATTAGAAGATCTAAAAACTTTGGTCCCTCGCGCAGCTATGATTTCATTTTGATGAAAAGCTGACATAAGAACTTTTTCTGTAGAAGATGCAGTCTGAGGAACAATATTAGTATTCCACTTTGTGTATCCATTAATACGTCTATACCCACCCTTAATGTCAGGCTCAAAGTTTTGTAACTCAAAAGCCTGTCCGGGTTGCATAGTGAATGTAGATCTATTAAGAACTAATCCACCTTGGCAAGGAAAGATAAAAGGATTAAGACCTGCTTCATCTGCCATTATACTAAAGAACTTCCTACGGATGATTTATATATTACTGTAGAGCGAATATAGTCTGTCCTGTTAGACAGTAAAGTTTGCATGCTTTTAATACCATCTTCAAACCTTGCAAAGTTTAATTGGTATTCGTTGCCTTCTCCTCTGTATTGATAACCAAAGGCAGTAGCTCCATCTACAATTACCTGCCTATACTGCGAAGGTATAGTAGGTACATCTGTTGCCACACTTAATGCAGTAGTGTATATGTAATATTCAAACTTTAAAGAGTATGTTTTATCTGGATATGGATATAAACCAAAGTTATTATCCGGTGTTCTAAATACATGCGAGGGTACACCCCCTACATCTGATCTATCTTCTTGATTAATGAATTTATTTAAATAATCTTTATAGTCAATAATAGTAAGAGATTTACCTTCAACACTTAAAGAAGAATCATCTACGAGTCTAAATGTATCGTAATCTACATGTTTAGCGTTTGTAGGTATAGTGTATCTAGTTGTTCCTGCTACAAGTGTCTCTGTCTGCGTAGCGTGGTTGTAAGGCCAACTAAACTCACGAGTATTAATATAGTTAATGGCATCGTTTACAGCGTTCTTACACTGAGTTTGAAACCCACGAGAGTTGACAAAGTTAGATGAAGTTAAAGCTACTTCATTAAACCTAGCTAGTACTTCGTTTGTAAGATCAAGATAAGTGTAAGCCATTATATTTCCCTAAGATAGCCTAAAGGGGCCACTCGAAAGCAGCCCCTAAAGTTAGTTCATTTATGCAAGCGTATCACGATCTACTTCTGCCGCTGCCTTTGTAGCGCCCATAGGCATGTACATTACAAAGAACTTGAACGAACCTGCAGAAGGTGCGTTTGAGCCAGCCAGCTTAGCTGTGATAACAGTGTCAGCAACAGTAACATTTGTGATGCCATTCACTGTAGTAGTGGTAGCAGCCAATGTTTTAGCGGCATTAATATCTGCAGTACCTAGCAGATCAATGTCACCACCTGTTACACCGAAGCTCACTGCGTTAGCACCACCAATGGTAGCTGCAGCAGTACACTCAGCACCAGCAGCAAGTACCACACAATTGTCTGGGACTGTACCAATGTCATGAGTTGAACTAGTGGTGAGATCACCGTGAGCAATCACGGCAGTCTCAATACGGACGGGGGATTGTAAAGCCATATTTTAGTCTCCCTTAAGCTGCGTTATATTTAGCAGTAACAAGAGCTTCTGGGCGAAGTATCTTCCTACCGTAAAGGTGCATACCACGAACAATGTCAGCGAAGCTGTCAGGGTCACGGTAAGTTTCAGTCTTGTTGATCTGCTCCGCAGTTGCTACAGCAGAATCATGACCCGCAACAATAACACCGTAGTTGGTGTTTTGGTTTGCAGAACCTGTAGTTCCAGCACCAGTGCCTACTGAAGGCAAGTTGCTTGATACGTACAAGCGGAAACCAAAGAAGTTGTTGAGGTTTAGACCATTGCGAAGTGAGCCTGAGTCACCGAAATCGGCGTTCAAAAAGCGAGAATCTTCATCACGAAGTAGCTCCATGAATACCGGGTCAACAACCAGCCAACGCCCTGCAGTATCAACTTGCTGTTGATCCAACAAACGACCCATACGTGCTACAACCATTACAGGTGAAGCAGTTGCAGTCGGCAGAGCAGTAGCGCCCGGCAAACGTGCGGCCAAGGGAATTGAATGATCCCCTGCAGAACCAGTTGTGATGTTACCAAATGAATCCTTACGGAGTTTCATTGAAGTCAACAACTCATCTGAGCCAGCAGTAGTAACAGCTTTGGTGCCGTTTACTTGGTCATTAACAGTGCCAGCATTTGCATGCAAAGCAGACTGTTTATAGCCTGACAGATAGCCAAGAACTTCTTGGTCATACTGATCAGCAAGACGATAAGCTGCACGATCCGTTGCAAGACTCATGAAATTGACGTGACTATGAGCCTCTTCAATATCATCCATCTTGAAAGCAAAATAGTTAGCTTTATCAACGACTAAGGAGAAATCCTCGTCATCTAAGTCTTGTGCTGAAACCTGCGTCCCACGAGCGTAGGAGCTTACAGAAATTTCAGGCTCTTTGATAATTTTCACTGTATCACCTTGGGCAGAAATCTCCCCAAAATAATCAGAGTTGGTGATGTCACCACATACTGTACTCTTGCGGAAAGCAAGCTGTACTTTTTTTGAATAGATTACTGGGCTAAAATTGCCGTTTGGCAAATTCCCGTAACCTGCTGCTGATGTAAAAGCCATAGTATAATCCTCCATAGATGTTTGGCTTAGGTTTAATTAAGCTTGTAACATTTAGTAAGAGGCTGTCTTTCTAGGGTGCGAATGTTATGTCAGTCGGCCAACCAACATATCAACGGGCCTATGCTAACAGGTAAGTCTTATCTTATTAGTTTTAGCTTAGGGGGTTTGAATGTAGTACAAGGTAGTCTTTTCAGAGGCTTGTACTACACTCTTGTAACACCTATAGTTATACTTACTAAATATAGGTTGTCAATAACAATTTTTAATTTAACGTGCACCGCCTGTCATATCATAGACAAACTTACCAGTGCGCATGGATTCCATAATAGCGTCTGCATTTTTTTCATATTCATGCACAGACATACTATTAACTTGAGATTCACTGAATCGTCCTGCTGAGTCGTTTGATTCAGGTTTAGTTGTTCGTTTAGTAACCACAGCAGATGCTGCTTCTTTACTAGACTTTTTACGAGACTTAGTGTCCATATTATTATCTACTTTATATAGATCAATAACACGGACTACAGATCTTGGATCGTCACTGTTTTCGTAGATAGCATCTTGTACCCACTTAGGTTGCTCTCCAGCCCAGTCATGAAAGGCATCACTCTCTCGTAAATCATCGAAGTCGGGATGTGCGTCACGAATAGCATCTTCATTCTTGTTACGCTCAGCCTCTGCAGACATACGATCTAGTTCTTGTAGACGGCCTTCTGCTAAGTTAAACTTTTCTTGGGCCTTCTTTTCTGCAATAGTTTCAACAATTGCTGCAACATCAGGATACTTCTCTGCCCACTTAGCAATATCCTCATCAGATTTAGGTGCACGTATTTCACCACGTTCTTGTGCATTCTCTAACTGAGCCTTTATTTTCTTTAGTTCTTCCGATTGTTTATTTAAATGATTACGTAAATCACTATAGCGTTTCTTGTATGTACGCTCTTCACCCGAAAGTTTCTCGTCTTGTGATTCTTCTTGAGAGACTTCTTCAGTTTCTACTTTTTGCTCTTCTTCAGAAGTATCTTCTTCTTCTACTAACTTCTGAAGTTCCGCTTCTTCTTGCTCAATACGCCTCTTATTAGCGTTGCTGTAATTAGAATCTACAAATCCTGCTACTTTAGGTTGTTCTACATTTTCTAGTTCTGCCATAGTTTATTTCCTTTATGTTGGGGCCAGCCGTAGCTGGGTAGCCTTATAGTTATTATAGGTAGTAATCTTGACTATCGTTTCCTCATTAAGCCGCCTTTGTTTAACATACCGTATTTAGACTCTAATTCTTTTTTAGTACTTGTTGCGGCTTTGTAAGCTTTTTTACTTTTCTTTTTTACTTTCTGTAAGTTTTCACTTGTTTTAGAAGCTTTTGCTGCTGCTGCAGTTTTTGCTGCTTCCTGTGCTTTTGCTGCCCCGCTAGGGCCGGGATCGCCTCCGCCACCACCACCTGATTTTTTAGGTGGTGTAGTAGGGTCAGGAGCAACAGTATTTTTAGTAGGATCTGCCAAGTTAATTCCTACCTGTGAGGAGGCGTACTTAGCTTGTGTCTCTCCTGAATTACCAAACATCGAAGCAACTATCTTTTCAAAAGGACTGTACTTATCCTCTATACCTTGAGCTTGTTCCATTAAAGCTTTACTTGTAGGATTATCTTTACCGCCATTCTTAGCCTTTTCTAATATAGCAGCAGCCCGTAGCGTAGATACAGTACTAACATTTGCAGCAGCACCTACAGGAGACATACGAAGCATGTCAGGCGGTCCTTTTTGAGTCTTAGCCCAGTCACTCATAGATTTAGGATCACCAAACTTTAGATCCTCATACCATCTTTTTACTTCAGGTTGATCTGATGGTCCATCGTCATCTCTGTCATTTCTGGGTGCAGCTACGGCTGGTGCACCTTGTCTAAATCCTTCTGGTACAGGTGAGACAGGTTGTTTAGTATCTGAATACACAGCTATTTTCATAGTAGCACCAGTAGAAGGATTGTAGTAATCAACAAGTTCTGTGGGACGAGTAGTTCCTGTGGCTGTTACCATACCGGGAAATGAAGACGCACCTATTGTTTCAAACCCTGATAAAACTGAAGGGATAGCTGGTGGGGCAGGAGGTTCTACTACTGTACCGCCCCCTGCATAACCTCTTACATACCCGCCTTCTGCAAGCTTAACACCTTTAGCATCTAACTTTCTTTGTATCTCAGGGTTACGTTCAACAATATCAAAGATACGGTCAATCATACCGTCTACATCTTCTTTTACATTCATCTGAGAAGCTTTAGGCATACCTTCTTTACGAGTAGCAGCCAACCCACCTTCAGCCATAGTAATAGTTTCAGAGCCTTCCATAATACGTTTAACTTCAGCTAAGTCAGCCGCACTAATTTCGGAAGGTAAAGAAGCAGATCCTTCCATTATAGCTTTCATATCGTTCATATCTTCATCTGATATACTAGCCATAAGATCTTCTTCAGACATCTCAGAGCCACCCATACCTGCAGGTACAGGCTCTCCACCAATACGTCCTTCTGATTCCATACTTGCATACTCTGACTTTGCATGATCTCGAAGATCTTCAAAGAACTTTACACCGTAAAAACGTAGAACGTCTGCAGGAACTACATATTCACCTTCAGATAGTTTTGCATCAATGTCATCACGTACTTCTTCAGCAGTAGAGCCTAGAGGTATTTCATTTCCGCTTACAGGATCAACTGGTAGTTCAGATGCCATTGCGTTCATTTGATCTTCAAGAGCCATTTATTTCATCCCTCAAGTATTTGAGTTTACGTAGAGCAGCTATCTCACCTTGACAGCGAAACAACTCTTCTGGTGATTTTAATTGTTCCATGTTCTTGTGTACCTGACTGATTTTACTATCAACAGTTTCACAAAAAGAATCCCATAGAGGTTTATCGTTTACTAGTTTTTTTATTATCATTTGTTGGGTCTTTGTACTAAGCCACCTTGGTTAAACCGTAGTTTCTGCTTTTTAGGATCTAGCTTTAAATCTTTAATATTAATAGATTTACCTTGTAGAATTTTAGGTTTTTCTGCTTTTAACCTTCTAGCTAAATCTCCTCTAGGAAAACGGAAGGCCAATGCCTGATCTTTGAGACTTAATTCAGTATGTTTATAGTTTAAATCTTTTTTGCCTATCTTTATTTGATCGCCTAGTTCATCTTTTAATTGCTTAAGTGCTTTATCAAAAGCGGTAACATATGTATTGTAGAAACCTGAACCTTTTTTTATAGCACTCTCATATTCTTTTGAACCTTTCGAGAAACGTTTTTCTGCAAGCTTTTCAATAGGAGGTAATACAATTTCATCAACATTATTAGCTTTAGCATCTGCAATAATAGATTGCAACAATACTCTTACAGAATCTGTAAGCTTAGGTAAGGGAGTGTCTTTTTTAGAGGTAGCCATTCGACTATTGTTTATAACTTCTCCAGCCCCTGACACGATACTCTGTAATACATCAGATCTATCGGGGAAATCAAATACATTAAGTTTTTTAGCGGCTAACACATCAAAATACATTCGGAGTGTAAGAGGGGATGTTACATCATAAAATTTATTAGCGGTGTCAGGTGCATTTTCACCTAATATTTTTTTAAGTTTTTCTGACTTTTCTACCTCTGTAAGTTTTTTGTCTGTCATTATAGGTATATATTTGTCAAATACGTAATCTTCAAATTCTTCAAATAAGTCTCCGGGTTGTGCAAACTCTCTGTTAAAGGCTATATCATCTATATCGGATTCAAATTGTTTTCTATATTTTTGTATAGATTCTGCTTTAGTTTTTTCAGGGTTGTCTACCATTTTTTGAATTACATCAGATTGAAGTTCTTCTATTAAAAGGTAATCAGCATCTTCATCGAATCTTATATTAGAAAGTTTTTCTGCGTCTTTATACGAAGGCGTTTGTTCTTGTCTATAGCTATACCTAGCATGTGCTAGTGTAGAAGGTCCATGATGCGTCATTAAACCTAAGTCTTTTTGTATAACATCAATGCCTATTTCCTGATAACCTATATCTAAATCTTCTAGGTCTGTCTGTCTTTGCGTACCTCTATATTTAGGTGCTTTTTTTAAAGCTTGTATCTTTAGTGGATCTAATTCAAAAGCTCCACTTATCACATCCTTAGTATACTTTTCTTCAGGTTCTAATCCAAACTGCCTAAAGTCTAATTCTCCTTGAGAAACTTTAGGTGCACGTTTACGCACAAACGCTTCTATGTTCTGACCTTTAGTACCCTTTTTACCTATAGGTGCTTCCTGTATAGCGGATTCTAAAGGACTATAAAATTCTGCAACTACAGTATCTTCTAAACCAACCATATCCCAAGTAAGTTTTTCATCATCTTCAGACAGCTTTACAGGATCTCTTTTACCTTCTTTAAACAGAGGATTATACTTAGGATTATCAATAGCGCCCGAAGGCATACCAAATGCATTCTTGAGTTCTTTAGATATAAGCCTACTGATTGATGACATTACTGTACGTTCCCGCTAAAGCCTTGTTCACCCGGCGCTGCTGCACCACCAATACCAATGTTACCGCCGCCGCCGCCACTCATATCTGCTGCGCCTTGGGGTGGTGCACCTTCAGGGGCCGCTTGAGGAGCCGCACCTCCTTCAGGACTAGGAACCCCTTGAGGTGGCTGTTGTGGCGCTGTGAACCCTTTTAGAATCTCTGCTTGGATAGCTGCGTCTTGCATAGAGTTAGTAACCTTATCAGGGTCAAGATCCATGCTGATGGCAATCTCACGAATGATGTAATCCATCTTAGCAAACGGTGCCAGTGTTGGGTTCTGTGCTACCTGTAAGAACTGCATCAGACGTTGTGAGCGTACCTCATTAGCCATTAAGCTTTCAGTACCCTGAGATTTTACTTCTAAGTCACCTTTAATTTCAGGATCGTAATCAAACTGCATGTTGAAATTAAAGAAAGCTTTACCTAAAGGGCTAAGCAGATAGTCATCTACGTTCTTGATTACATTCCGTATAGAGCCGTTGGCTGCACCCATAAGCATGCTAATGCCACTAGCAGTACGACCAACACCCGTAACGCCTGTTTGACCATGTGCGAAAGATGGGAATCCAGTTGACTCATCTGCTAATACTCTTGCTTTATCAAATAGTTGCATGTTTTCGCCAGCGACATTAGGAAACTTGGTCCCAAAAATGCCTTGACCCGGAGCACCCCCCTGTCTCCGAAACACCTTGCCCGGGTACACAGACATATCCTGTCCCGGCACTAAGTTAGTTTCATCAACTTCAATTAACAAGTTACCCGAAAGTACTGCATTATCTACTGCCATACGCATAAACCCATTCATAAGGGTCTGTGTATCATCCATATTCTCCGCAATGCCTACCCCAAAGAATGAGTAGGGATTAACTTCGTAGGGTACAGCATAGTAAGGAATCAGTGCAGGTTTAAATGGATTCATAACCAAACGTAGTACTTGTCCGTTACATACCCAAATGTTTACGTTGAGTTGGTCTGAATCTTTTAACTCTTTAGGGATATCTATGTCATACCCTTCTAAAATATCTTTATCAACAAAACCCCAGAACTCAAACACTTCATAACGCTCTGCTTTACTGCTTTGCTTATCGTCTTCCATCTCCTGTTCCCACCACTTTTTGTCGTAGGATTCACCTAAGTTAAGTGCGATATCAATGGTATTGTCACGAAAGAAAGGACGCCCCTTTAAAGCACGTAGTTGTGAGCGAGACATCTTATGACGTTCAACGATGTATTCTGCCTCATCCATGTTTGCAGCATCAGGATCTGGATAGAAGTTCCAGATAGAAACATGACTTGTAGACGGTACTGTTTTAATTACAGGAGAATACTCACCGTCCTCACCCCAATTAGCATACTCTTTATTTACAGCAAAAGGCCCTTTCATAATACCTGTACCAAAAAGAGCTAGTTCAAAAGAACTAAGGCGAAGCTGTTTATTGGCTCCGCTTTCTTCTAGTTGATCATGAATTTTCTTTTGCATCTTCTTAGCTGCCACTTGCGCAGGAAAGAAAGTAACACTAGTAGGTAACGTACCTGCACCCTCAACTAACTTATCTTCTACAGGAGCCAGTTTGTTTTTCATACCCGCCAAACGCTCTTGTAAATCGTTAAGAGTTTCACCGGGCTGTAGTTTTTCCTCGCTACTAAAAGGTGTAGTCATAGGAGAAAAAGTAGTATTCATTTCCTCTTTAGCTTGATCTGCTTGAGGATTAGCATCAAAGTGCACAGCTTCAGTCACACCTTCAGGCAGTGTTGTAGGGTCTACTGTAATAGGAAACTTTGAGTTACCAAACAGTACGTCTATAACTTGACCGTATGCAGCTAGTGTTTTTGTCTTAGTAACTTTAACAAAAATGCGAGAACGCTCTGCTTCTGTGAATTGAACATCAGAACTATACATACCACGATAGTTACGATAAGCCCGCATCCAACGCTCTTCATCAACAAGTCTAGCATCCTCTGCTTTTTTATAACGCTCACTAACGAAACCAGTAATAGTTCCTACTTTCTCGTCAAAAAGTGTATCAGTATTTGATACATCTTTAATGAACGATGATGTAGAGGATTCAATGTTTTCCTCGTAGGTATCGTCAAAATCTTTAGGGTCCATACTTAATATCCAAATGTTGGGTCAGATGCTTGAAAACCTGATCGTGATGTTGCAGGATTATAATCCCATAAGGAACTTCTTGGGCGTGTCATTATACCGTATCGCAAAGCATCATACAAGTGATCCTCTGCGTTTGTATCTACATCCTCTAGGTTTCTTTTGTCTAGAGGAATACTGGGTATCTGGGCTATAGTATGAGTGCAGGTGGAAAAGAACACGAGTTGGGATTCTTCAGTGAACTCGTCCACCTGCAAACGGCGATGTATCTCGTTCTTACCTGCTACCCTTGAACCACGAGAACGATCTGAGGGCCTCCAGCGACATCCCTTCATGTTCATTTGTTCTGCTAGTGATGGGCCAGTATCACCTCTTTTATGCCAGAGGGACGAGTCAAGTACGCCGTATCTTATAGTTCCATCATCTTCTTCTGCTTCTAGTATCATATCAGCTAAATCTGTAGCTGTGACTTTAGTTACGTACATCTCTCTGTACACTACTAGTTGTTCGGAAGGAGTAACAGCAAACCATAAAACCCCTGTCCAACTTCCATAACCGTAGTCGCATGATCTAAACTTAGTCCAGCTTCTAGGTATATCGTAGTTATCTACTACATGTATCTTTCTATTAAACTCAGGAAACGCTGCTCCTTCATTTACATCCCAGTCACCTTCTAGTAATTGCTTTCTCTGATGATCAGGCAAAGATAAAAGCATTGCCTCGTAATCACCGCTGTCAGCTAAGTAAGGATTATCAAACAAACTGGCAGGAATAAATCGTCTTTTAAATAAAGGCTCACCTTCTTTGGAGTGACCCCTAGGAAACTCTAGCCTATTACCTGTTTCTATATTGGTAGCCCAAAAAGGTGTGTTAGGCTTGGCAGGATCAATGAACATCTTCTTGACCCATGAGTGGCCGCTGCCGCCGGGGTTAGTTGTTGCTCTCATGTACAAACTCAAGTTAGGCGAAGCTGTACGTAAACGTGAACGCATATAATCCCATGCAAAAGGACTAGACCACTGAGTAAGTTCGTCAAATGCTATGTAGTTAAATGCCTGACCTTGATACCGCATAACATCAGTATCTCTATCTAGATAAGACATCCAAAGCTTACCACCTCTAGGTGTAGTCCATTGACTCTTACGTTCAGACCACTTGATCCCCGGAATAGCTTTAGGATAAAGTTCCTGACTTTTTTGTATAAGCTCACGCAACTCTTCTGTTGTGTGACGTACAAGTAACCCACTAAAGTCAGGGTCATTCAAACTACGTAAAGGATCTGCTAGAGTTGCGTAACTCTTACCGCCACCTGCTGCCCCACCATATAAGACCTCACGCTCACTAGAAGCTAGGTACTGAGTCTGAGGGCCGGGATTAGGCTTAAATACTACGTTCTGTGCTACCTCTTCATCATAAGGTGCGGATATTACTGTTGCAGGTACTGTTTCCTGTACAGAATCATCCTTATTCTTGGATGTAGGTGTGGTAGCCGACCCTTTCTTTTTCAAGCGTTTCGTACTGCTGGATCGCTTTTTTGTACCTTTGGGCAAGCTTGCGCTTAATTTGAGCAACTGATTTACGTCTTCTTTCGACATCTATTCTCTTCTTTAATCCCATATGAGAAATGTATCTACCCGACTGTGTAGATAGCCATGCAGATACTTCTCTATAACTATACTGCTTTACATGTTTCTTTGCAAGCTCTAATAGTTCTAGCTCTTTAACTATAGGAATCAACCAAGAATCATCTTCAGGGTCTATCTCATAACCAAAAGGAACATATTGTTTAGTTAATCTAGGGATCTTTTCCCATTGTCTTTTCTTAAAGTCAGGCTTAGGTAACATCCAATAACCTAAGTCTTCCTTCTTAGTGTACTTAGCCATCGTCACTTTCTTTAGGCGGTAGAATAAACAGACCACCAGAGCTTTCTACAGAAACACGTTCTGTCTTAACAACACCAGCACGATCTAATACTTGACCTGCAGCTACCATCTTTTCCTTAATCCCTAACTGGGTAGGATCATCCAAAGCACTTGAATAAGCAAAAGCCGCTTTAGGACCCAAGCGAGACATATACGTTTTAGTTGCGTCAAATATCTCATCCTTTAAAGATTCAACAATCATACGAGTAGGAGTATTCTCACTGTAACCCGCTAACTTCTTAGCACGTACTACATCACCTGAAGCCTCTTCAAAGAGAACTTCCATAAATCTTTGTTGATTCTCTGTAAGTGTACGAGTCATGTTATCTTCCTATGCGGTTTTACTTTGGCTCTAACTTTCTTAGGTTGAGCCACAAACTGCTTACCCGCCTTAGTGCCTTTTCGTTTTGCTCGTGATGTAGCGGCATACTCAGAAGCACTAAGAGACTTAATAGCCTTCTCAGGTAGATACCTTTCGCCTGTAGCCTTGGGACCTTGCGTCGATGGCTTACCACTTTTGGTCCCCCACTTCTGCTTAGTCCAAGACTTCAAGCTCTTCTGTGATTTAGATAAAGTCACTAGGTGTAACCTCCACCTTTAGCTTTGTACTGCTTAGCGACCATCTGAGCTTTCCGGGCGCTCCATTGTCCGGGCTTTCCACCCTTCCCGCCAGCTTTGACGGAAGCAACGAGGCGCTTACGCATACTAGGCTTAGTATAATTACCCGCTGCATTAACCGTAGACTTTTTGCCTGATTTCACCTCTACTGATCCCCATATCATGCAGTTCTTTGTCACTCAAATTCATGAGTATCCAATAGTCTGCTCTTCGTTGTTGATTCTCTTGGAACTTCTTTAAAATATTCTTGAACATAGCACTACTCCTTTTGTCTTGTGCAGGAATAGTTTTACCATATTTAGTTATATCATACTATAGATAAGATTGCAACCCCGTTATGATCTCCTTGCAGGGTCAAAGTATTCTTCCACAGAAACAAGCACTTCCATAGTATTAGTAGTTTCACCATATACCAAAATCTTATCGCCTGAGTGTAAGTTAAAGTATCCACCATTAACTAAGTTAATCACAGAATGTCCTGCCATACTAAGTCCATTAGCTATATAATGATACTCGTTATCGTCAGCATGGTAAAACTGCACATATACTTTCTTAGTAGAAGTAGAACTATTGCTAATATGTAAATACCTAGTAATAGCACTAAAGTTAGCAGGGCAGGTATACACAGCAGTAGCACTAGCATCTGCCGAAGTAGATGCAATAGTGTACCCTTGCGTATGAAACTTAGACTTAGTTAGATCTGGCATTTATCCAGCACCTGCACCACGCTTATAACGTGAGCGTTTCTCTGATTCTTTCTTTGCTCGTGCTTTGATTTCAGAAACACTTGTGCGTTCTTTAAGGGCATCGTAAATAGCTTTACCCGGAACAGGTTTGGTGTAAGGCTTAGCATCCGTACCCAACTGCTCTCGTGCACGTTTAGTTGCGGCATCAATCTCTGCTTTATTAAAGACATCACTAAGAGTTTTATCTGTACCCGGAAGAAGATAGTCTGTTTCTATTGGGTTTCTTTTACGTAAAGGAGGTGCACCTTTAGGCTGTTTAGGCCGCTGTGATCGTGGATCTACAGGACGTTTAGGTGGACGTTTTGAACCGGGAACTGAAGGCTTCTTGGGAGGTGCTGTACCAGCAGAGGCACCAAGGTTCTTACCTTTAGCATTAGCCCAAGCAGTTAAAGCAGAACCTTTAAACTTACCTTTGTTTTTCTTTTTCCATGCATCTAGTGTTTCTCTAGTTACAGCTAAAGCTTTCTTACCATTCTTATCTGTGTAGTACAGAGATCCTGCTTTTCGTGCAGCAGAGATACTTTTATAATCTTTATAACTAGCCATAAATTTAACCCTTTTTAATTCCTGTGTTCATAGCACCAGTAGATTTAACCATGCCACCTTGATTATACATAGCTACTTTACCACCTTTAGCGTAAGCTTTCTTTTTCATCATAGCCCCGCCTTTAGCGTAACCTTTTTTCTTAGTCATGCCACCCTTATTCATTTTACCTTTACCATCTGCTGCATAAAAAGGAACAGTGTCACCTGTTTTGTTTTTAACCATTTTAAGACCGCCTTGGGCATATCCTTTTTTCTTCATCATTGTTTATCCCTCACTGTATAAATTGTTAAACACTCGTTGCGTATCCCAAACATAGTCTACGTTTTCTTTCGAGTTATATGTATGTTGGTTAGGTTTAAAGTCTGGAGCACCTTGCCCTGTCTCAAACCATGCTGGGTGAGTTACTCTCACTCTGTTATTGGGCAACGCAACAATGTTACCTGTATATTGCCCTGCATCTAACAACTCTAATACGTGAGACTGTTTGTGTTGTGCAGGATCATCTGCTACTTCATTATCTGTATAGTCTACAGTAAAGTAATACTTAGCTGGATAAAACTCTCCATCTATCTTTGCTATCCAAGGCGCTGGGCTTGCTCTCTCTAGCTTGTACACACTATGTGTATGCGACATGCAGTCCCAAGGTTGCGCTAAGTACGGGGGTAGCTCGTTAGGCCATTCAGCCAAAGGGGTATCCGCAACCAACGCAGTAAGTGGCATCCTAGCCCACATTGCTCCTCCGTGGACGTTTTCTGATTCGTCAAAGTCAGACTCACATCCCGTGAAGATAACTTGGAAGCTGAGTGTTCTATTGGGCATCGTAGTAACACCGATGACCATACAGTGAAGAAACTCTCCATGATACTCCTCCAAGTTCTTTGTGTACTCTCTACGTACCCACGCTTTAAAGTAAGGTATACTGCTAGTTAAATAAGACATATGTTATTTTTTTGCATTAGCTTTTTTCAATAGCCTAGCAGATTTACCGTGGTATTCTGCAAAAGGCTTACCCTTGTTAAAAGCTTTTGTTTCTTTCAACTGACGAGCTTCTTCTTTAGCCGCTTCTAATTTAACTATCTTTGCCTCAAGAGCACTTACTTTTTTAGAGTTCCAAGCAGATTTAGCTGCAGTACCTGTAGCCCTTAAACCTTCAATAACATTACTGACAGAGTTTTCTTTTAATAATTTACGTCTATATACAGGTGCTAAATTTGATATACGCTTTCGTAACTGCTTTACCTTTTGATCAGCACGAGATGTTTCTGTTTTAGGCATCAGTAATTCCTGTCTAAGCTATAATAAAATCTACGATTTGTCCATCAGGAGTTCGTAGTTTATTTGGATTAGGATTGTAAGCATACATTTGATTAACCAACTTTAGATCTTCTACAGGTGTATCAGGAGTAATCTTGTTAGGTTCTTCTACCTTATACTCTTCGTTATTTCTACTAGATCTATCCTTATCTGCTTTCTCAAATATAATATTCTCATGAGTTTGAAAAGGAAAACTAGGTAAAGGAAAATGAGAGATGAGAGTCATTACCACTTCACCTTATCTGCCCAGTAAGCTGCAGACATCTTGCCCTTCTTAATGTTCTTGGCATGACGAGCCTTAAAGCTTGCACGTTTCTTCTTCATCTTTTCAGATTCACCTTCCCTAGGCTTACCTGCAGTACTAGCACCCTTTTCACCAAACTTAATATATTTATACTTACCGTCTTCACTAGCCATAACGTGATGAGATTTACCACTGCCATCCTTAAGACGTTGAGGTTTATTCACCGCCTTAAGTCCTGCATCCTTCATCTTAGTCTTGACTCGTTCAGGTATAGCCATTAGATCATGCTCAAAGCTTGTTCTAGAGTTTCTTTATTGCGTCTCGTCCATCCACGACCAAATGTATCAAAGTGTCCTAACGATTCGTAAAAGCTCTGCCGTTGAGTGTACACACTCTCAATGATTATCTTAGGTTCATGATTCATAACAGCTTGCAGAGTCATAGGCCCAATAGCCCCATCTGCTGTTGCTCCCACAGCACGTTGAATAGCTTTAGCTGGACGGCTAGAACCACTATTAACTGCCCAGTCAAAGGCGCACCAGTCAACACCGCTAGGAAGATCATCACCACGCACCTTATCCCAGTAATTCTTTTTGTATAACGGTGCAACATCTACAAACGTCAAGTCACGCATAGTACCTTCTGTTACTTCACGTCCTACCCAAGCTTCATATACTCTTTTAGTTACACCTAAGTTAGTCATTCCACCGGGATCTTGAGGATGATTTACAAAACCACCTTCATGATGCAATAGCATTGATAAACATTTGTCAAAGTTCTTTTTCATTTTCTACTTCCCAAAGAATTTACTTACAGAACGAATGCCTATACTGGCTGATACTATACCACCAAGACTATATTGATACCACGTAGGCATAGACTCCAGTGCAGCAAAGCCAGCTTGTACTATACTGTTACCCCAGTCACCGCAAAATGCCAGAATTAAAGGGATACTAAACAGTAAAGTTATCCATTCGTCTTTCCAGCTATTCTGAGTAGCTTGAATTGCAGCTAGATCCCAGTCAATCTCGCCAGTAGCTTGCTTTACTCTGATTTCTGCGTTAGCTTTCTGTATTGCTACCTTGCCATCCAAGTATGTTGTAGCTAATCCACCAACTGCTCCTAAGATTTGACCAATCATTTGTTCTCATTCCCTAGCCATACAGCAAAAGCACCAGTCATAGCACCAGTAACTACAGATATTAAGGCTGATTGCTGGGTAGACAAGTCTGGTTGTGATAATGCCCACTCAATACAGCGGATATACATAACAGTCATAACTAACATCATTAAACGTGGCATAATTTTCCACGCTAAAATACGTTCCATTGCTACAGTCATTCCCAGTCCCTCTTTCTTTTAGGATCAAGTACATCTCTAGAGTCAATCATACCTTCTAAGTACATAGCTCTCTCTACTCTATCTAACGTATACTTCTCTCCAGTGTCCTGAAATATCTTTTCACGTACATAGAATACATCACTCTTAGGAATATGTACCTTTTTAAGTGCATCTGAGTTATTAGACGCTAAAGCACTATAGAATTGTACTAATACATCCTCACTAGGGTATAGTTTTACTTGTTTTTTCATAAGAGTCAAGGGTTAATTACAAGGGAAATACGTGCGACTAAAAAATTAGTGATAGTTAAACTTTAAAGTCACACGTTAAGTTAAAGTATAGTGGTATATTTATAGTTATAGTTATCAATACCACTCATATAATTATGATAACATACAAATATTAAGGTGTCAACTTGTAAGTTTAACATTAATGTCTAACATTATAAGTTTAACTCTTCCTAAGTCCAATGATATAAGTGTAACTGTATATAGTTTAGTTATATAAGTTAAGTATTATAAGTTGTATTCTAAAAAGTTTAACTTTTAAGTTTAACTTACCTACTACTACTACGTAGTTTTACACAAAGCACCCCCATTGTCAATCCCTGTTTCGTTAAAAAGTGATACATTTGTAACAATTGTAACAAAACGTGATCTATGTTACAACTTTATGCACAGCTTTAAGCATTGTTATAGTATAACATTACTGTTTACACGTTATAGTTGTGTGTAAGTGCTCGTACATGGAAAGTAAAATCCAGTTCTGTTGCAGAGTATGTATATACGTACGTACATCGGGGGGGTGGCCCATGCACGGGGGGGTATGTGTGGCCGTGTGTGTGCATTCTGCGCATGTGCATAGGGCTAAACGCTTGTTTTTACACGCTTTTTCTACCGATTGTGTATCTGCAAGCCGCACATATAGGCCTGCTATGCGCACATCTGCAGCGTGATGCGATCATGCAGCGCTTATGCACAAACACACATGTATGCACATATGATCACACACATGATCACGCACGAGGCTGTTCCTGATTCGTTCTTACCGGATGTTCTGCTTTTACCCTACCCTACCGTCGGACCGTCCGACACCGCTTCCTTTTCCTTACGCATAATGCGCACCAAAAGCCGTTGACATTCCCTCGATCATCGGCCAGATTGATTGCATCGAAACGGCCAACACCGGCCACAGCAAAAAAGGAATACTTCGATGACAAACGCAAAAACAAACACAAACGCAAAAGCACACTTGGACGGCAAGGTAACACATAACGGTCAGACGTTCACAGCAAGCGCTGCCTTTGCTCAGATGGAAGCGGTACATGATCGTATGTGGCTCTTGCAAGAGCAGCAATTGGATTGCTACAAAGAAATCGGATTGCTTGTGATCCAGCTTCGTCCCTTGTACAAATCAGACAAGCTTTTCGG
>VMHT01157646.1_pt1 | contig 20013 bp, 30 predicted proteins | sample 4693611 | NCBI WGS metagenome assembly VMHT01 (sample SAMN12280063, study PRJNA550983) | marine metagenome | isolation source: seawater sampled from same location over 5 years 0.02-0.2 micron viral filtrate | place: USA: collected off the coast of southern California halfway between the port... ...
CTGGCGGGTACAGCAAGGATTCAAGAGTTCCTAAACTCAACAGACAACCAAGTGTTGATCCGTAAGTATGACGGTTCATCTTTCTCTGCTTGGACCTCGCTGATCCGTGATACTGATAGTGTCAACAATCTTTCGGGTGCAACTGCTGACTTCAGCATGAATAGCCAGAAGATCATCAATCTTGCCGACAACACTGCGGCTCAAGATGCGGTGACTCAGAACCACCTCACTACAAACTACAAGAACAACACTGAGTTGCTTGCATTGATCGTCCAGAAGACTGATCCATTCAGTAAAGTTGCCACAACTACAAAACTAAATACTGAGTTTGGTACAACCGAGAAGTTGATTGAATTCAGTGATACATTTGATGCTGCATCATTTGATGGTGGGCAATCCAGTTCGATAACACTTGAACAAATCTCAGGAACAAACTGTGCCCCTGAGCAGTTTGATGGTGATGGCGATACTGGTAAATACTTGATCAAAATCCCTGCAAATATTGGAGCATTCAAATTGGTTGTATCAGCCACCGCAACTGCTGGTTTTGGGAACAACCAAACAATGAAGATCTATGAGTACACAGCGGCTACTGCCGAGGTGGGTCAAAGGTCAGATGTTGCAACCATGCAGTTTGTAGATGCAGCGACACAAGTTTTTACTAAGGTTTTTGTAAATTCAGCCAGTGATAAGTTTATTGGGGTATCAGTGGCTGCTGATAACTCCAACGGTACAGACAGACTTACAGCCTTTTCATTCACAATCTCAAGGAGTATCTAACCATGCCCACACGAATTGAAGCAGCCTCAACAACGGGGCTGGTTAAAACAACAGACCTAGCACAATCCTCGGGAAGCAGTCTTGTTTCTCAGGATGGCAAGGTTGTCCGCCTTGGAACCAACGGAGGGGTCAGTGACACCATCAATCCTCTGTACGTCCGAAGTGCCCACCTCGGTGGTACTGCTGCTGCCAATCTATTGGATGATTATGAGGAAGGAACTTGGACACCAACTTTCGCCTGCTCTGTTGCAGCAAACTTAGTGGTTAATACTTACAACAACCAAGTTGGAAGATATGTCAAAATCGGGAACATGGTATTTTGCAGGTTCAGTTTGGGGACAACAAGTATCTCTTTTCCAAACGGTCAAGTAGATAACAATTCTTCTCACCGAGTTCAAATACACGGTCTTCCCTTCACAACAGGTAATAATAGTCTTATGTCTGGTGGCTCAGTTCAACTTTTCTCCTCTTTTGGATCTGTGTCTACAGGCATAAACCTTGGTGTGTTTGCCAACTCAACCATAGTTATGTTGCGCAATCAAGGGGACACATCGAGTTACAACGGAAATTATCTTGATGATGTCTACACCGCCAACATGAGATCGCATACATCTGGTGAAGGCAACATGATTCACGGATTCATTAACTACGAAGTGTAAGGATAAACAACATGATTACTAAAGAACTAGAAGTGGACAGGATCGAAGTCGTAGGGCTTTGGAATGTCCAAGTACGAACCGCAACTGTCATCAAAGAAGGTGATGAGGAACTCTCACGATCCTTTGAACGTCACGTTGTGAACCCAGATACAAAACTTTCGGACGAAGATCCTCGGGTTACTGCTGTGTGTCAAGCACTGTTCACCAGCGAAGTTCGTGACGCGTTTGAAGAAGACAAAGCAAAGCGACTAAGTGATGGAAAACGATAATCAAATACTTCTCGCTCTAGGAAGACTTGAAGGAAAAGTCGATGCAATGCTCACCAGACAAAAGTACCACGATGAAGAACTTGATCGTCAAGATCAAAGACTTCGCAAACTCGAACAAGGACGTAGTTGGATGTTGGGTGCTGCTGCTGTTGTGGGTGCTGTTTGTTCGTTTGTTGCATCAAAGATAGGAGTTTGACATGGCATCACCATCAAAAGGAAAGGCTCGCCTGAAGATCTACAAAGATCCAAAGACAGGCCGAACTCGTCGTACCTCATATGGTCAAGCGGGTAAAGCCAAAGACGGCGGACCTCGTGTTCGTCCCGGTACATCCAAGGGTGACTCCTACTGTGCCCGATCTATGGGACAGATGCGTCAGTTCCCCAAAGCAGCCCGTGACCCCAACAGTGCCCTGCGTCTCAGCCGTAAACGTTGGAAATGTCAAGGGAGCAAGAGTACAAAATGAAAGATATAGAAAAGCAATTACATAAAGTTCTGGCCGAACAACTACTGGCTCGTGTTGAGTCAGGAGAGGCTACGGCATCAGAACTCAACGTCGCCCGCCAGTTCCTCAAGGACAACGGCATTGATGGCACAGTTGAGCAAAGTGATCCACTGGCTAGTCTGGTGAAAGTTCTTCCATTTACCGATAAGGAGGCTGGATAATGTCCAAGCGAAAACTCAAGGTCAAGAAGAAGGGACCAACCCCTACCAATCCTGCCCTGTACTCGCGGGTCAAGTCAGAGGCAAAGAAGAAGTTCGATGTCTACCCATCAGCCTACGCCAACGCTTGGCTGGTTCGTGAGTACAAGAAACGTGGTGGAGGATACCGATAATGGCTAAGTCTCAAGGTGGCCTCACCAAGTGGTTCAAAGAAGACTGGGTGGATCTGCGTACTGGCGATAAGTGTGGACGCTCTGGTGAAGAAATGTCTACACGAAAGTATCCCGTATGTCGCCCGAAGGCTGTCGCTAAGAAGATGACTGCCTCAGAGAAGAAGAGTGCGATTGCCCGTAAGAAAGGCCCAAAGCCTATCAAGTATGCTGTGACTGCATCCGGCAAGCGTCGTAAACTCGCAATCAGGAAGGCTTAATGGACGAACTCAAGGACTTCAGAAACTTCCTCTACCTCTGCTGGAAGCAACTGAATCTGCCGGACCCTACTCCGGTCCAGTATGACATTGCTGACTATGTTCAGAATGGTCCCAAGCGTCGAGTGATCCAAGCGTTCCGAGGTGTCGGAAAGTCATGGATTACATCCGCTTATGTCTGCCACCAACTACTGCTGGACCCCTCCAAGAACATCCTCGTGGTGTCCGCCAGTAAACAAAGGTCCGATGACTTCTCCACATTTACTCTACGGCTCATCCACGAGATGTCCATATTGGAACACCTCAAGCCCCGAGAAGACCAACGGAACTCCAAGGTTGCCTTTGACGTAGGACCGGCTCCTGCCTCACACGCACCCTCAGTAGTATCCAAAGGTATCACCTCACAGATCACAGGATCTCGTGCTGACCTCATCATTGCCGACGATGTTGAGTCACTGAATAACTCTGCCACTCAGATGATGAGAGACAAACTTCTTGAGACAATCAAGGAGTTCGATGCTGTCCTCAAGCCTGAAGGAGAGATCCTCTACCTCGGCACCCCCCAAACTGAAATGACCATATATTCGGCCCTGTCAGAACGCGGATATAAGACCCGCATCTGGCCCGCCAGAATCCCCTCAGAGAGCCAGCAGAACCGGATGGGTTCTACCCTTGCTCCACTGGTGAAAGCCCTCACAGAGGACTCAGGGACTCCTATCGACCCGCTACGATTCAACAACGAAGATCTCATGGAACGTGAGGCTTCCTATGGACGTACTGGGTTTGCTTTGCAGTTTATGTTGGATGCCACCCTGTCTGATCAGAACAGGTATCCGCTCAAACTCTCGGACTTGCTGGTGATGAATATCAGTGGAAATGAGGGACCAGAGAAAGTCGTTTGGGCACCCGATAGAGATCGCGTGGTCAACGATGTGCCCTGCGTGGGTATGGCTGGTGATCGCTACTACAGCCCCTTTGAGGTGTCCCATAGTTGGCACAAGTTTACTGGGTCTGTACTTGCCATTGACCCTTCAGGTCGTGGTGCTGATGAGACTGCCTATGCCGTAGTCAAGATGCTCAATGGGTATCTCTTCGTGACGGACGCTGGGGGCATCGAGGGTGGGTATGACGATAAAGCCCTTCAGAGGCTCTCTGTGATCGCCCGAGAACAAAAGGTCAATCTGGTCTTGGTGGAATCCAACTTCGGTGACGGCATGTTCACGGCCCTCCTGAAGCCTGTTATGGCGAAGGTCCACAAGGTAGCCATCGAAGAGGTCAGACACAGCACCCAGAAAGAACGAAGGATCATCGACACCCTAGAGCCGGTCATGAACCAGCACAGGCTCATCATCAACCGGAAGGTCATTGAGCAGGATTACGACAGCACCCGACATCTGCCCCCTGAGAAGGCTTTGAGATACCAGTTGTTCTACCAGATGTCCCGTATCAACAGATCCAAAGGTGCCCTCGCCCATGATGACCGTCTGGATGTCTTGGCGATGGGGGTGAACTACTGGACTGAACAAATGGCTCAGGATGCTGAGAGACAGATGAAGGCTCGCAAGGTCGAACTCTTGGACCGTGAACTGGAGAACTTCATCCACAGTGTCCGTGGATCTAAACCCAAGAACAGCACATGGTTCTGAATGGGTGACTATTAGGATACTAATCGTATCTGGGCTGACGGACTCACAAGGACTCAGGTGAAGACCTATGAGTGGCTCCCCAAGTTCCCCTTTGTGGGGGGTTTGGGGGGCTTCTGGATCTACAAGGATCTAGGTGAATACAGATATAGGTTTATCTATAGAAAGAACTTAGGGGGAACACCCCCATCAATTCAACAAAGAAGGAGTTAGGTATGTCAAGGTTTGGTAACTTTGGTGGTAATATTGGTCAGGCTAAAGGGTCTGGAAACAAGGTGGCGGGCGGAAACAAAGCCAAGCCTGCTGCTGAAAAATCCAAAAGCAAGAAGAGTGAAGTTACTCGTCGTAAGAGGCGAAAGGCTGCCCGTGCTGCTCTTGAAGTCCAAGCCAAAGATCTCCTGAAGAAGTATTGATGGATCTCGTCAAGGTTGTTTGGATTGACACCAATGGGATTGATGACTCTTGGGTATCTCGTGAGGATGTCCTAGATATCACCCCGATTGAGATGGAGACTATTGGATATCTCGTGGAAAACGATGATGTCTTTGTGACTGTCTCAGGGACGGTCAGTGATTGCCGAGAGTTGTTCGGGAATGTCAACTGCATCCCCCGCTGCTGTGTCCGAAGCATTCAACCTTTGAAAGTTGACACTGACTATCTCCAACCTCAAGACGATTGTTGACCCGAATACTTTTGGGTAAAAAATCTGAGAGGGTATAATACAAAATTGCAAAAGCAAAATACCCCCGTGGCCCCATGTCGCATGTCACACCGTATGGCACATATTGCGACAATGCCGCGATATGACACAATCACGGCGTATTTTGACGGATCCGGAATCCGCCCCTCATGGATCGAATCCCGCTATTTTGATTGTGTCGCATATTGACACGCTCTACACTAAATCACGCCCGTGCTTGGTGGGGCGTTCTTATCATTTTGCGACACCGAATAGGGCCAAATATTGGCGGAATACGATCAACCCTCAAGATCTCCAAAAATCCGATTTGTCCGCTATGCCACCTAGAATCCCACCTAAGGCCCACCAATACTCAGAGGGTCTACGTACTCTGAAAATAAATTTCCACGCTAAGGCACCTAGGATCTCACCTAAGAATTTGAGTATTCCTGACAATAATCCTCATAGGGCCATTTCTAGCCCGCTAGGGGCGTTCCAATGTTGGCCGACCCATCCCCCACAAAAGACGCTGGGACCGATTTTGGCGGAAAATGATATGCAAAATCCACCTTTTGACGCTATCCGATCCAATTGTGGATAACTACCCAAATTGTGGATAAATCCGTACCACATTGCGACATATGAACGATTTAGGCCCGAATTCGGATCATATCCCGCCATATTTGATTTTCTCGAATACTCGCTTGATTTATCTCGCCGGATAGCCGATACTAGTCATGTGCCAGCGATGGCACGACAACGAGAGTATCCCGGAGCGTAGGTTGTGCTGGGATCTGCTAGACGCAAGTGGGTAAGCCCCGACTAGCCTCTTCAAGAGACACCACCCCGATAGATTCGAATCTCGGATCGGCTCCACGGACTACCCGCTAGGCTGTGAGGACGAAAACAGGCAAGAATCCGCTACGGACTAGGATCGGTTGCAATGGCCTAGGGTACCTTCCCAAAGATGGATGAAAATCCACCAACGGTGATCGTACGGTCTCCATATGCCTGTGGCGGAGACTGGAGTACCTAGCGGTAGGTACGCGGTGACAATTCGGAAAGGGGTATGCGGACGCTACGCGGCTGTATGCACCAAGTCTATGCTTATTAAGTGAAGTAGTCCTAGGGTAAATCCTTGCTCGGGCCGTAAGACGGTGCGGACATAGCGTAGATGGTCACAGTGTGATGGTGGCCTAGCGTGTCCTCAAGTATCGTGGTGGCGGGAATGGAGTAAGGTAAAATGGATTCTATAACTTAACTCCCGGCAGTGCGTCCGGGATTCTATTACAGGCCCATACCATCGAAAGGTGGTGTGGGCTTTTTTCGTACCAGTGTGGTGCGTGTTATTTTGGTGCATTCTGAAAGGTGCAAACTATGTCTACTGTTATCGAATCCGTTGCGTTGTCTACTCTCGTCAATAATGCTGTCAGCCTGTTGTGTGGTCAGCCTAAACTTTCTGCCGATGGTGATTTGCAGTACACCAGTACTGGCAAACTTCGCCGAGATGCCACCACCAAGGTGTCGTATCTGATTTGGCAGTCCGGTTGGGACCCGACCGAGACAGTTGATAATATCAACCTCTTGTTGGCTACTATCTCCGATCATGATCCGAGTGAGCATATGCCATTCGGTGGTGGGCAACACAACGGCAAGCGTATTGCGTTGGCTCTTCAGCGTAAGTTTATCCCCGGATTCCGTCAGTCCGAGTCCAAGCGTACTCGTGACATCGATGCCGCCATCATTGATGGTGTCCTCTAAGTCCACTGGACTACCCACCCGATCCTCATGCCCTAACGGGTGTGGGGGTTTTTCTAAGGTAGCAGTTACCTTTAGCACCCGGAGTATTACTTCGCGTTAACATGTGTCCCGGTAATTGCGTGGCCCTCATGCCCTAACGGGTGTGGGGGCTTTTTCTGTTTCTATTCGGCTCGTGTGGTCGATGCACTTGGAGGTGCAATATGTATCGAATTGATGAAACCGAGGACGGCTTTGTGGTCGTCGATGATCGTACTGATGTCCACGAGAGTGAGGTGTATGCCAATCGTGAGTGTGCCCAAGAATTTATGACTGAGTTGGCTGAAGGTTTCACACTTATGTGTGCGGCAATGGGCTGAGTATTACAGAAAGTGAGGGAACATTATGTCTCTATTATCAACAACTATCGCCGCAGCGATTACCGCAGTGGCACCACCCAACGATGCTCCGGCTATCGACCATGCGTTGTATGCCATGCGTATCGTGGAGTCCAGCAACAACCCTGATGCCGTAGGTGATGGGGGTAAAGCCATCGGCATGTACCAGATACATGATAAGTATTGGTTAGATGGTGTACGCTTTACGCCATCCATTGGTGGTGAGTACAAGGACTGTTTCAATCCTGAGTATGCTGAACAGATCGTGCGATCCTACATGCGTAGGTATTGCAACAAACGCAGGCTAGGTCACGAGCCAACTATTCGTGACTACTGCATCATTCATAATGGTGGCCCCAATGCACACAAGGCAACGGGCCAGAAGAAAAAGAACTTGGACAAGTATTGGGCCAAGTGCAAGGAGGTGCTGAAGTGAAGAAGCCAGAAGAACTAACCCGCCAACAACGAGCGGGCTTTCGTTTCCTGAATAACCTGAGGGATACAGGTGTCACCAACATGTTTGGTGCTACTCCGTACATCAAGCAGGCGTTTGATCTATCCGAGAAAGACTCCACTAATCTGCTCGTCGAGTGGATGGAGTGGGGCCACAAAGTTGAGTTCCCAAAGGAGGTACTGAAGTGAAGTTCAATAACGGACAGATATCAACTGAGGATCTACTCAGGGCAGTACAAAAGTTTGATCGTGAGGTGCGTCAACTGAGCCGACCTGACTGGATTCAAGTTGTTGCATTCCTACTCAATGATGAAGATGCACCGCCACCCTACCGATTGGTATGTGCGGTTGCTCATACGTTTGGTGCTGATGCTACCGGCACACTGCATTTAGAAAGCGAGGATAAACAATGAGACTACCTAGAAACGATTGGTATGTATACAAGGCTGAGAATGGGTTCTCCCACATCGGTCAGTGCGATAAATCTACTGCTGAAAACATGGCAGGTCGCATACATCGTGATGGGTATGACTTCATCCTTCAGGCTTATGACATGAAGACAATGTTTGAGCAGATATACAAGGCCATCAAGTATCACCGTGATCTTGAGGAAGAACATACAGAGTGCATGCGTCACGATGCAGAAAGGGATAACGATGAGTGATTATGAACCCCTCTACAACATGGAATGTGAAGTGGTCAGGGATGAAGTCTTTGATTATGAACCTCAACCCGGACTACTCATTGAGGGCCACAACATCAAGCGTGTTCACATTGACCAGCACCGCATCAAAAAGAATGCCAAGGTTCCTCCCGAAGAAAGGCTGCCGCCTATCTCAGTGAAGACCAGCAAAGAAAACCACAAGTGTTGGGAGGTCGTAGTTCTTGGTGACTGCAATATCAAGTATTCACCTGACAAACCTCTCAGTTGTGGTGCGAAAGTGTGGATTGAAACTACTTCCGAAGTGTGGTGTGATAAGCGAGGTGCAACATCAAACTCAACCAACTCCCCCAAACAGGTGGACTAGAACTGTGGCGTGGTCCATCCAAGATTGACGGTGCCCCCATCGTCTTCATCGCCACTCTCCAAACAGCCAACCGCAAGACTGGCAACATGATCCAGACTTGGATACTTCATCAAGACATGTCTCCCGTGGATGCAGTCATGTCTGGTGCTGATGAAAGTATCTGCGGCAAGTGCATCCATCGTGCCATTGATGGCAAGAAGCGTTCGTGCTATGTCAACGTAGGTCAAGCACCCTTGCAGATCTGGCGTGCATGGCAGAACAACAAGTATCCTCAGGTATCACCGGCTGACTTCGGTGAGTATTACAGTAGGTACAGATCCATCCGGCTCGGTGCCTATGGTGATCCTGCTGCCGTACCACTGCGAGTATTGCATGACCTCATGTCTCCCGCATGGCTTGGTCATACTGGGTACACCCACCAATGGCGTGACTGTGACGCTGGCTATGCTGGCTATCTCATGGCATCGGTGGATACTGAGGCTGAGTATTGGGAGGCCAAGGCTGATGGCTGGCGTACCTTCCGCACTCTCACCCCAGATGACTCACTGACTGATGGTGAGATATCCTGCCCTGCTTCCGATGAGGCGGGCAAACGCACCACATGTGATCGGTGCAAACTTTGTGCTGGTAATTTCAATAATCGAAAACACAAGCCCAAGGATATTGGTATCATAGCCCACGGCGTAGGGGCTAAGAACTACGCCAGAAAGTTAGAGGTGCAACATGTCTGACAACATTGAAGATTTCGAGGAGTGGCGAGCGAAGAAGATTCAAAGCGAACTCTCGCAGAAAACACTCGACGAAATACAATGTAGATATGTGGAAGAATTTGGTTCCTTCCTCAAGGACCACATGGCTGACTCACTCGCTATTGCATTGGATGGTCTGATGCATAACGCTCATAATTGGACAAGCCATGACCTAATGATGGAGCAGGTGCGTGCCTGCATGATCAAACGATACGGATCTGCTGATCCGCTTGAAGAATTTCTTAATCTCTCTGTTCACTATGCGTGTAGTGACAGAACTCATTTGACTCTTACTGAAAAGGAGTAACCCTATGGTTGCTATCAACACTGACATTCCTACCCCCACCTCCGGCAAACTCATGGGAGACTGGGGCAAAGTATACACCACTGAACAGGTGTCTCGTCTTTCTCCACCCCAACACACCGATACTCACAAGCCTAAGGATCACCACACTCTCTTTGATATGGTGTCCAATGGCCTTCATCGTGCGGGCTTCCAGCACTCTGAGCCAATGCACTATGTGGGTCAGGGCCGTGTGAGTACCGGCGACAAAGCACCGGCTAAGTTCATGACTGTCATGAATATTCGTCACGAGAAAATCACTGACCACGCTGGTGGTCTTGATGTCAACCGTCAGGTGTTCATCCAGAACTCCTATGACAAGTCGATGTCTATCCAGTTGATCACTGGCATCGAGGTTTGTATCTGCACCAACGGCATGACCATGGGTCAGGTCGAGGACGAGATCCGACGCAAGCAAACCAAGAACATCGACGAGGATATCTACAAGATTGTGTACGGTGGTATCGACAAGATGCTTGGCAACTTCCTTGCCCAAGACCAGCGGGTCAAGCAACTCCAGAACACGGAGATGACCAACCGCATGGCTGACCACATCATCATGGACTGTATGCGTGCCGGGGTCATCAACCCTGCCGGTGTCAAGGATGTGTGGGACAAGTGGGATACACCTAACTACGCTGAGTATAAGGATCGCAATGCTTGGTCACTTGCCAACGCATTCACCGAGCGTGGTCGTGGTCGCAACATCTTCGGGCGACATGGTGCCAACACCCGTATGCTGGACATCCTCGACACGTACACTAACAACGCATCCCGACCCATCCCTTCGGATGACACGGATGTGCAACCCGTGTACACTGCCGATGCCTTGCCAGTCTCGGCTGACTTCTAAACCTTTCTTCTCACTGCTCCCCCTTTCAGTCCCCCCAGTCACTCACGCACCTCCGGTGGCTGGGGGGTTTTTGCTTGCATGTTGGTAGTTCTTCTGACACAAGTAATGGAAAGTTTACCGATGGGAAAAGTTCCGGTTGATAAACACTGATCGGATGACTAATTCAATTTCATCGTTGGGGATTTTGTATGAATGAATCGGTAAAAGATTTTGTGCATCTGCTTGCGACAAGATGTGCAAACAAGCCTGAGTTGCGTGACTTCCGTGTTAGGGCGGTACTGGTGTGGGTATGTGCGAACCACCCAGAAAAGATTACGCATCGTGCTATGCAAAAATTATTAATGACTACAGATAAGACTACCCGACGGTTGAGAGATATTCTTCTTGATCATGGATACGTCACTGAGAGTTTCAAAGACAGAGAGATTGTGATCGAGGCAACAAAGAAAGCCCTTGATCTTGTCAGCCCTTCCTAAAAAAACTGATTGGCAAAAACTAAAGAGTTTGGTAGAATCTATCATCGTCAATAGAATGGAGGTAGATATGACTATTCGCGTTAGAGGTACATCTTTTCAGGTGGACTTCGTACATGGTGGCAAGCGTTATCGCAAAGATAAACCAACCATGCAAGAGGCCAAGGATTGTGAGATCACAGCCAAGGCTAACCTCATCAAAGGACTTGATCCCTTTCCTGATGAGGCCACGAAGGTGGAGGAAAAGAAAGGGAAAACATTTGGAGAATCCAGTGAAGAAGTATGGAACCTTGAGTGGAGCAAGGGTAAGTCTGCTAAGAAAACTAGAAGCAGACTCAACCTTGTTCAGATGGATATTGGTCGGGATACTCTACTGACTGACATCACCACGGATCGGCTTGATCAATACACAATTGAGTTGGAGCGTGAGGGCAACAGTGGAGCAACCATCAACCGGAAGATATCCATTGTGTCCAAGGTTCTCAAGCATGCTTATCGCCGGGAGGAACTGGAGCGTATGCCCTTTGTCCCTCGCCAAGGTGAACCACCTACTCGGTTCAGGTGGTACACCGAAGATGAGCAGCGTCGTATCCTTGAGGCTTGTCGAGAGAATAAGCATGAGGAGTTCTTCATACTCATGGCAGTGTTGTTTGATACTGGCATGCGGATCAGTGAAGCACTTGATCTGACTCTCGACAATACTGACTTCGATAAGAACCTTATCACCCTGCATTACGGGGAGACTAAGAACAACGATGCGAGGTCAATACCAATGACAAAGCGGGTGGTCCGCTTGCTCAGTCGGGTGCAAACCAACGACCGATACTTCACCATGAACTACAACCAAGCCAATGAGGAATGGGTGCAAGTTCGTAGTCGTATCGGTATGGGTAAGGGTGATGGCATCCACTCGATTCGTCACACATTCTGTTCAAGATTGTCACAGAACGGGACCGATATGAGGGTCATCCAAGAGTTGGCTGGACACAAGGATCTGTCTACGACTCAGCGGTACACTCACCTCAATCCTGAGACACTCAAGACCCACATAGATAAACTGGAGGCTTGCGCAGATAAAGACGATCTGATAGTGTGACATAAGTTGTGACACACAAGGTGGAATGGCATCCCGTACGGGATTCGAACCCGTGTTGCCGCCGTGAAAGGGCGGTGTCCTAATCTTCTCGATGTAGGTTAAAACCCGCACGGGACCGCCATTCCCCTGTACACTAATCAAAGATGTGTCACTGAATGTGACAGGGGTACAGTTGAAACAGTTCGATTTAGAACAAGAGATGCTCAAGATGGGGCGGGAGAGATACCAAGCCAAGGTATCCCGTGCCAAAGAAATGAACCTTGAGTCCACCCATCCGGCGGGCCAGAGGTTACTCCAACACAGTGTGGTTGCACTGACTGATCACTTCGATGGTTGGATTGAACATGCAACAAAGTCATCAGGTAAGAGACACACTGCTCTTCCATACCTGAATGAAGTACCTACAAAAGTTCTTGCTGCATTGACTGCCCGAGCAACGCTTGATGCAATCAGCAACGGACGCAAACTAATATCAACGGCAGCAAACATCGGTGGTCTTATTGAGGATGAGGTCAAGTATCGCACACTCAAAGATGACTATGCCGCACTCTGGCAACAACTCAACAGAGTGATGGACCGATACAAGTCTGCCTATACCAAGAAGAAGTTCATAGAGAAATCGCTCCGGCATCACAACATCGTCATCCCCCGATGGTCTGCACAGGAGCGTATCAAGGTTGGACTTGTGTGTCTTGAATTGATGAGGCAATCCACCGGCCTCATTGAAATCAATGCTCGCAAGAACCAACATGGTAAAGCCGAGCAATGGGTCGAACCCTCCGACGATCTCATTGAATGGTTGAAGGGTGCCCACGCACACATGGAGATGCTCGATCCAGTCTTTCTCCCGATGGTTGAGCAACCAGTGGCATGGCAAGATGCCGTTGTGGGTGGGTACTCTTCAGGTGTCTTTCGTCGCAGACCGATTGTGAAGACGAAGGACAAGGGTCACCTTGAACTGGTGAATGCTTCGAATATGCCCAAGGTTTACAGAGCCTTGAATGCAATACAAAGCACACCGTTCAAGGTGAACACCGCAGTGCTGGATGTGATGAAGCATTGCTGGAACAAGAACATTGCTATTGATGGACTGGTTACTGCGGAGGATGAACCCCTGCCCGCCAAGCCTACCGACATTGATACCAATCGTGAGTCTCGGAGAGAATGGAGACGGCGTGCTGCCCGCCAGCATTTTGAAAATGAAAGGCAGCGATCTAAAAGACTACATGCAATGCGTGTCATGAGTCTTGGTGAGAAGTTCAAGGGCGAGCGGATTTGGTTCCCGCATGACTTGGACTTTCGCGGGCGTGCTTACCCCATGCCCTACTTCTTACAACCTCAGGGTCCATCCTTTGCCCGCAGTCTCCTGACATTTGACAGGACTACGGTGATGACGGAGATCGGTGAGCAGTGGCTCAGGGTCCACATCGCCAACTGTTGGGGCATGGACAAGAACAGTTACGAGCAACGTATACAGTTCACTGAAGAGAACCACCGCGTCTTGATGGCTGTGGGTACTGACCCGACTGCCCACATGGATTGGACTGAGGCTGATGATCCTTGGCGGTTCCTTGCTGCATGTATTGAGTACGCAGAAATGATGAAGGGTGGACAGTTCCATACTTCACTGCCTATCGGTATTGATGCAACCAACCAAGGCTTGCAGATCTATGCGTTGGCTTTGCGTGATCACACAAGTGCCCATGCCACCAACTGTTTGCCCTGCGAACTACCGAACGATATCTATCAACAGGTCTGCGATACTGTCCTTGATATGATCGCGGTTGATACTCACGAGTATGCAAAGGGTTGGCGTGAGTTTGGTCTGACCAGAAAGACTACGAAGCGTCAGACAATGACCCTGCCCTACGGCTCGACATTCTTCTCATGCAAGAAGTACACAGCCGAGTGGTTCTATGATGAACTCAAGAAGGGCAAGCCCAACCCATTCGGTGATCAGACCTACCAACCCTGTGGCTGGCTGGCTGAGAAGATATGGGATTCTATTGGTCAGGTTGTTCATGCTGCTCGGATCGGTATGGACTGGCTTCAACATGTTGCTGAGACTTGCTTGAACAACGGCGTTACTCCTCAGTGGGTAACACCTTTGGGCTTCCCGGTATACATGCACTACGAGAAGCAAGACCATCTGAATATCAAGACAAATGTATTTGGTGTTATCCGTCAGACCCGCATCAGGACTGACTCAGGTGACCCAAGTAAACGCAAGTCCATGAATGCAATGGCACCAAACTTTGTACACTCCATCGACGGTATCGGTGGACTATTGGGTGAGACAACCAACAGGGCACTTGATCGAGGAGTCGAAGACTTCCTCATGGTTCATGACGAGTACAGTGTGCATGCACCATGTGTCCCCGTGGTTGGTCAAGAAGTACGCCAAGCAACCGTGGAACTTTTCTCAGGAAATATCTTGAAAGACTTGCACACACAAATCAATACCTTGTTACCCTCGGGGGTCCAACTGGACGAGCCACCCCCACAGGGCAACTTGGATATTTCACTCATTAACAAGGCTCAATATTACTTCTCATAAGGGGAATACAATGTCGAAGAAATTCAGGAAAATGCGATCACCTATTGGCGAGGCAGTGTGGCCCAAGTTGTCACAGCCCGAAACAAAGTTTGATCCCGATGGGGTCTACGAAACCAAACTCCGCCTTGATAACTCAACAGGTGCGGCGTTCCAAAGCACGCTCCAAGAGATGCTCGATGAACATCACAAGCAAGTGTGCAGTGAGCGGGGCAAGAAAGTCAAGGCAGCATCACTGCCAATCACTGAGGTCGAAGAAGATGGCACACCAACTGGAGAGTTGGAGTTCAAGTTCAAGTTGAAAGCACTGGCTGGTAAAGAAGGCAGCAAGTGGGAACAACGACCCAAGTTGATTGATGCCAAGGGTGGCAATATTGATCCCAACAAAGTTACTGTCGGCAGCGGTAGTAAAATCTGCGTTGGGTTTGAAGTCATCCCTTACTTCACGGCGGCGGTTGGAGCGGGCCTTAGTCTGAGGATGAAGGCAGTACAAGTCATTGACCTCGTTGAGTACGGTGGCAATGAGTTTGATGCGTTCGGCTTCCAACAAGAAGAGGGATATGAAACTTCGGAGGAAGCGGAAAGCACCACCGAGGATGTCGAAGAAGACGACTGCGACTTTTAACTTCACTCTGCCAGTAACCCCTTGTCCTGCTTCTAGGCCAAGGGTTACTCGGCGGGGTCATGTGTACTACGGAAAGAAGTACACAGAATTTAGGAACACCTCGGCAGTGGTGTTGGGAGAAATGAAGTACCCCGACATCCTGCCGTTGGGTGGTCCTCTGCATTTGGATGTGACGTTCTACTGTCCTCGTCCAAAGAAGACCAACCGTGTCGCTCCTCGGGGTGACATTGATAACTACCTGAAGACACTGGATGTGTTGAACAGGATTATCTGGTTTGATGATGACCAGATACATAGTCTCGTTGCACGAAAGGAATACAGCGACGAGCCAAGAATTGAACTGGAGGTGACTGAATATGGCGAACTTCCTGAGGCACGAGCCTTGCGAGAAGTGCGGTAGCAAAGATAACCTAGCCATCTATGACGATGGCTCATCGCATTGTTTTACTCCCGGTTGCGGATACCGAGGAGGTGCATCTACAACACCAGAACCGGAGACATCAGACATGAGTTTGATTGATATTGAGTACATTACTCTCAAGAAGAGAGGGATCAAGATTGAGACATGCAAGAAGTGGGGGTATGGCATGGGCAAGATCAATGGCAAACCCTTTCAAGTTGCCAACTACCGTTGTCCCAAGGGACATCTCAAAGCACAGAAGTTGCGTTCACATACCAAGGAGTTCAGGTGGCTGGGTGAACCCAAGTCCATCAACCTCTACGGTGAACACCTTTGGGACCCTTCCAAGTCAGGCAAACGTGTGGTTATTACTGAGGGTGAACTTGATGCCCTATCTGTAAGCCAAGCGTTTGAGAACAAGTGGCCTGTCGTATCCGTACCCAATGGTGCGGCGGCTGCACCCAAAGCAGTCAGCAAGTCGCTTGAATGGCTAGAGACATTCGATGTGGTAGTCCTGTGCTTTGACCAAGACGATGCTGGGCGTACTGCTGCCAACGCATGTGCCCACCTCATCACTCCCGGCAAGTGCAAGATTGTGCATGGCTTACCTGAGAAGGATGCCAACGAGTGCATCATGAAGGGCAAGGTCAAAGAACTGGTGTCTGCTATCTGGGAGGCCAAGACCTTCCGCCCCGATGGCGTGGTTGCTGGTGAGGAACTATGGGATCACATCAACAAGTCGGACACTGGTTGGAATGTTGAGTATCCGTGGCAGGGATTCAACGACAGTCTCTTGGGTATGCGTGGCGGTGAACTCGTCACCCTGACCGCTGGTACTGGTATCGGCAAGTCATCGGTCTGCCGTGAGTTGGCTCACTATCTGGTGCAGCAAGGTCACAAGGTTGGCTACATTGCTCTTGAAGAAAGTATCAAGAAGACTGCCGAGTGCATGATGGCAATCCACATGGATGTACCACATACCACGTTCAGTGACCTACCAGAAGAAGCAAGACGCAACGCATTCAACGAGTGCATTGGTCATGGCAATCTGGTTCTCTATGATCACTGGGGTAGCCAAGACCCCGCTCGACTATTGGGACAAGTCAGGTACATGTGCAAGGGGCTGGGCTGCAAGTTCATCTTCCTTGATCACCTGTCCATCCTTGTGTCTGCCCTTGAGGAGGGCGACGAGCGGCGGATGATTGACAACACCATGACCAAACTCCGTGCCCTTGTGGAGGAGACTGACGTTCACTGTGTGCTTGTCTCTCACCTCAAGCGGCCTGATGGGCGTGGTCACGAAGAAGGTGCTGCGACTTCACTCAGCCAGTTGCGTGGCTCGCATGCCATTGCTCAACTGTCCGACGCTGTGCTTGGCTGCGAACGTAACCAACAAGATCAACTTGAAGCACGCAATACAACCATCCGCGTTCTCAAAAATCGTTATGCTGGTACGACTGGGGTATGTGCAACATTGGAGTACAACCCTTCAACTGGTCGATTGAATGAGTTCCATTCACCATTTGAGGAATCTAATGCGGGTTGATAGATCACATACGGAAGTCAAACCCTTACGGTCCAAAAATCCGTTGGACAAGCCCATTCGTTTGGAGACTGATATACCCCGTTCTTATACATGGGTCGCTGACCAGTTGGCGAAAGATCCAAAGATTGGAAGGAGAGTTACCCGTCAATGTATTGAGATCTATGAGAAGAGAGCATTCAAAAAGATTATCGACGCGATAATCGCTGACCCTGATTTGTGGGATTACTTGGAGGACAATTACCTTGTATGAATTAGTATTTGATATCGAAACAAACGCCATTGAGGATTGGGACAACCTGTCTGACCTCAAGGTTATTCACTGCATTGCTGTTGGAGATATGTCTACTGGTGAAGTGGACCTCTATCACGGCGATGACATCATCAAAGGTTTGCAGAAGATGCGGCTGGCTGATCGCCTGATTGGTCACAACATCAAACGCTTTGATATCCCTGCGATCAAGAAGTTGTACCCCGCGTACACCTTGGGTGATTGCCATGTCATCGACACCATGATTGCGGGTCGTATCTTCAACCCTGATGTTGCCCGTGGTGACTTCACCAACCGCACCATGCCCCCAGAACTACGGGGCCGCTACTCCCTGAAGGCTTGGGGCTACCGTCTGGGGCTGCACAAAGGTGACTATGGCGAGACTACTGACTGGTCTGAGTACACCGATGAGATGGGTGAATACTGCAAGCAGGATGTTCTGGTCAACATGAAGTTGTGGTCAGCAATATCCGAGACATTCAACGATGATGCTCATGAACTTGAGGATCGTTTCGACAACATCATCCGGCGGCAAGAGAAGGAGGGCGTGACATTTGACGAAGATGCCGCCAAAAGATTACACGCAGAACTTATTGGAGAGAAGGCGGAGATGGAAGCAACGCTCCAAGAAGTATTCCCGCCGCAGGAGGAGCCGATGAAGACTCCTCAGTATTACTACCACAAGGTGACTAAGGAGCAGTACAAACGCAAGAAGGACTACACCAAGAAAGACACCTTCAACCTGATTGCTGGACCTTTGAAGGTTCGCAAGATCCCATTCAATCCCGGCAGTCGCTTGCAGATCGCCAACGCATTGAAGTCAATGTACGGATGGCAACCTGTTGAACTTACTGGTGATGGTCGCCCGCGTGTTGACGAGGCTGTACTTTCTTCGCTTGATTATCCAGAGGCTAAGATCTTGACCAGATACCTGACCATCATCAAGCGTCTGGGTCAACTCAGTGACGGCAAAGAGGCATGGCTCAAAGTTGTCCGTGGTGGCAAGGTGCATGGCAGGGTCAACACTATGGGTACTGTGTCATCACGCTGCTCTCACTCCAGACCCAACCTTGGTCAAGTGCCCTCTCTTGGATCTCTTTGGGGAAAAGAGTGCAGAGCATTGTTCACTCCTGCCGATGGTAAAGTCATGGTCGGGTGTGATATGTCTGGTCTGGAACTACGCTGCCTTGCTCACTATCTTGCCCGATGGGATGATGGCGAGTATGCATCAGTAATTCAAGAAGGTGACATTCACCAGTTTAATGCAGACAAGATGGGTGTCTCTCGATCTACTGGTAAGGGCATCATGTATGCCACCTTGTATGGGGCTGGTGATGTGAAGATTGGAAGCCTTGTTGGCGGCGGCAAGACTGAAGGGCGACGTATGAGGAATATGCTTGAACAAGGTATTCCAGCACTCAAGCGTCTGAAGAATGCTATCGCCAAGAAGTTGCAGTCACAAGAATGGTTGCCTGCTATTGATGGGCGGAGGCTACCAATTAGATCCGAGCATAGTGCTTTGAATCTTCTGTTGCAATCTGCTGGTAGTATTCTGATGAAGCGTGCAACTGTTATCATGCACGAAGACTTTCACAATGATCGTCTGGATGTACAACAACTGATGCACGTTCATGATGAAGTGCAACTCCAAACCAACCAAGATGAGGCAGATGATGTCGGAAGAACTGCGGTACAAGCGATGCGTAAGGCCGGTGAGCATTACGAGTTCAGATGTCCACTCGATGGGGAGTACAAGATCGGACGAACATGGGCCGACACTCACTGATGTTGCATGGTTGGCTGGAGTGATTGATGGGGAAGGATATGTGTCTTTGAACAATGGGCCTGTAATAGAGGTTGATTCAGTCTCACCTTCTTTGGTGACTACACCCGCCCGACTATTTGGTGGGTCAATAACAACACGGCAGCGTAATGATGCGACGGTATTCCGTTGGGCCGTGTACGGCAGGAACGCAGAAGAAATACTCAGGCGAGTCCTGCCTTATCTGCGGTACAAAACTGCCCAAGCCAAGATTGCGGCTTATGGCAGCAAGTATCCGCGTAACTCAGAGATGCGGAAGTCGCAAACCCGCAGGCTCAAGAAACTAAGGAGACAGAGATTTTGATGGATGAACCTTTAGACATGATACCCACCACCAAGTTGCTTGATGAGTTGCGTACTCGTCACGATACGATGGTGTTCCTCGCCGCGAATAATCGCACGGAAGATGTTGAGGATGTAACTGTGGCCTTTCAAGGGCCATTTCACTCAGTGCTTGGATTGGTTGATATCGGCAAGCACGCAGTAATGAATGGAATCAGCGATGACGAAAACGGCCCTTGTGATTGATGGAGATATCTTTCTCTGGGAG
>VMHT01037599.1_pt1 | contig 20011 bp, 11 predicted proteins | sample 4693611 | NCBI WGS metagenome assembly VMHT01 (sample SAMN12280063, study PRJNA550983) | marine metagenome | isolation source: seawater sampled from same location over 5 years 0.02-0.2 micron viral filtrate | place: USA: collected off the coast of southern California halfway between the port... ...
AAGAATCTGCACAACCACTGTATGCGATGTTCTTGCCGTCTTCGGTTGGCACACCGTTTGCCGTAATTTGCCAACTATTATTTTCAGGCCCGGCAGTATCAAATTCTGAAGGGTCGAAATAATCGGAATCACCACTAACAGTGGTTGAGGAAAAGAAATCCATGTACCACTGATCACCGGTGTGAATCGGGAAATCATACTTTTCTTTTGGTGGAGAGTATGAGGTGTCGAATGAGATTTCAGCAATATCCTGTCCCAAGAACCCAAGGTTGAAGGGTAGGAATCTTACATCGAGGGTGAATTCTGAATTGATTACCGCCATGTCTCTCACACGAACAATGTCTTCGCCGGAATAGCCAATATCTAGCCTCCCGCTTACCCCCTCTAAGGTTGCTCCATTATTCCCCGAGCTGAAATCACCTTCAATTTCCATTTTGTAAGCTAGAGTTTGAATGTTGTCAACATTAATGAAGAATATGTCAGTAATCTCGTAAACCGTGTCGCCTGTTAACGTATTTAGCGATGCAGCAACATTCGCTTGTTGTATCAATTGCTGTACATCGAACTGTGTTTCGTAGGTATATTTGTCACCTATTCGCCATGTTGGTACGTCTGGCCATCCGTTCAATGTGCCAGATTCACTAACCACGGTGTCAGTTAGTTCATCCTTTTCCTCGGCATCATTCAAGTTCGCCAATGGGGCGATGAACAAAATCGAAATCAAAACTACAGCCAAACACTGCTGTTTAAACATGGTTAAGCGACGAAGTTCTATTACTTGAGAGACTCGATTTTTTGACTACTCTTGGGTTTTTAACCATTCATGGCCGTAATAGTTCCACTGCTCAATAGTCCAGCCATCTGGAAGACCACTTTCTGGGAGTTTCGGAGAAGCTAGTAATTCATCGATTGAAATATCAACAGAGTCCACAGCATTTGGAGGTGATTGTAAGGCTTGGTCAAAAACAAATCCGGGTGGTGGTGCGGCAGGTTTACGAGATTGAGAATTTAATTTTCCTTCCCTGTCAAATGCCTCATCAAGTTCATCTCTCTCCCAATTTTTGACTTTTGTATTGTTACTTCTTCTTCGGCCAACCAACACTAAGAGTAGAATTACCACTAAAGCAAGTGCTAACTGAGCAATAGGATTCGCATCTTCGCCCGCAAGTAATGCTCCAGACTCTTGTAAAATAGAGCGATCTGCAGGACCTACATTGACGACTAATTGTTTGGAGCCGGGCTTCTCAGGATTCTCGTCCCAAACCATTGCTTTGATTGTCACCTCACCTTCTTGTTTGAAAATATGCTCAACTCTAGCGCCGATTAAGTCTGCATCATTGTCCTTTACCCCGTCCCCATTACTATCAAAATTAATGTCAGTGTCCCATACATAGTTCAGTCCGTCGAGGTCATTTAGCGAGTCAATAGTTGAGCGAGCATCTAGAACACAGTTTGCATAAGCCAGGCAATCTACGGAATTTAAACGAACGATAGGAGGGATATTTACGACTTCAACTACAACAATTTCACTCGTCGTTGCACCGTCATCATCAGTGACGTGGTAGACTACAGTGTGAGAGCCACTGCGATTCCATGCATAGGTGAATATATCGCCGATTATGTCACAATCATCACTCGCCCCACCCTTTCCATCGCTATCTATGCCTGGGTCCACATCCCAACATTTCAACAGCGTCGGAAGGTCACTTTTCGTATCGGTGGAGTTGCCAGTAATGGTGATTGATTGCCCCTCAGCAATCGGCAATACTGAATCCAAAGGTTGGATCACTGGTGGTACATTTCGAATGTTTACCCAACGTTCGTTAGTGGCGCTAGTTGCGCCATCATCATCGGTAACATCAAGCCTAATTGTATGCAGTCCTGAGGTTTCCCAGTCCATTTCGAATTCGGTCACTCTTCCAGTCAAGAACAATATGAGGTCGTTTTGTCTGTTATCGGGCCACCAAGTGTGCGATAGTTGCTCGATATCATCGACTGAATCTTCTGCTTGTCCTTTGATATTGACAATTTGGTCTTCATCAAGTTGCCAAATTTGCTGCTCATCTGCTTCAATTATCTCGCCGTTTTCGTAAAGGTTGATTATCGTGCTGTGTGGTACAATGTTGGTAAACAGTATGTCAATACGTGCCTCAGTTTGCGCTAAGTCATCATCAACTCCGATTGCTTTGAAGGTGTGATATCCTTCAGTAGGTGCGGTAGTTGTACAGGTTTTGGTATAGTACCCTTCCATACATTGGGCATCAGGCCAGAAAACATCGACAACTCCGGGAAACGGATCTTCAGAGTCAGTATCATTACCAAATGCATACAGCGTAATTGGGTGTTCAACTCTGGCTTCATTACGCATACTTCGAATCTCTAACAGTGGGGCTCTATTCGTGATGTTAGCATACAATATCTGCTCAACTTCATCACGTTCTTCATCAATTACAGTCACCTCGATTGGATAATTTCCATCGTCCATCCAAGTCCAATTTGTCTGGCAACTCAATGAAACAACTTTGATGTATGCCCAAGAACGGCTACCATCATCGTACGGTATCCTGAAAATACATGATACATCACCTCCATCTTCATCATATGATGAACTGGCGTTAATGAAAACCTCAACTTTGGTTTGTTCAACAACGTGATTGATTACCGGGGTTGGTAAGCGGCCGACAAATAATTCAATGATGGCAAAATCATTGTTTGGATTAGCGTCAGCAGTGTTCAGTTCATCAGGGTCAGCTTCCCAAGAGATTGGAATATTGCCGATTGCTTGATTTTCCGGCACATCCCAAGTGAAGTTAGTTTTGTAAATTTCATATGTTGATAGTGAGGGGACTGGTAAATTGAAACTATTGCCCGTAGGCGGATAAATTCGCAAATCGGTTGGAATACTGTTGGTTATCCCATTATTTTGGATTGAAACCTCAACAATCAATTGGTCTCCGGGGAGTACATTGTAGCCTGAAAGGGCATTCAATTGTTTTAATTCTCCATCTCTGTTTCTAGTAATTATCGCTCGTTCAGCATCAGCAAATAAATCTAAGACAACTAAGTCGTCATCGAGAGTTATCGTTTTCGCACCTACTAGATTACCGCTGGTTGTTCTAGCCACTAAGCCATGACTTGCCCAATCGGTTGAGGTAGTCGAGCCATCCGCTAAATTGCCTATGTTAATGCTGGTCCATGCGCTACCATTTGCAGCAGTGGTTAGTGATTGAATTTCACCAGTTGCCTCGTGGCGTAATTCTAGCGAAACACCACTTGTGCTGCCGAGGCAACCGGTGGCTGAGGAAGCGTTTACCCAAACATCAATTGGCGTATCTAATGCAGTTACCTCATTTTCAGTTTCAATCATCAAACAATCTTCTCGGATTCCTGGGTCATTGTATATGTTGACTCCTGAGGAATCTTTTGGCATATATTCTTTCAATCTGAAATCAATAGTTAACCCTACATCATCTTCAGTGTGCTTCCATGCAAAATTACGTGCTTCTGGACAATACCAAGTGTAACCGGCTTCATCACCATCCGAATTGAATGTAGTTACCTCGTAGGAATTATCACATCCACCGTAGTTGATAGATTGGCCAAAATCATTGGTCGGAATTCCCACATTAGTTACTTCATAGGTAGAAGTGTTGGTGTCTGTTGTTGGTGGCGGGAATGGTGTGATGTAGTCGCTAGAACCAGACCATTGAGAGGTAGATGTTACCGTTGTTGTCCAACGATCTCCGTCTCTTAATGGAAAGTCATAGTTTTCACTTGGCGGTGTGTACGTGTCTGAGATAGTGATATCTCCAACAGTTTGCTTCAAGAAACTAATGCCACTTGGAGTGAATTCTATGAACAGATCTAGGTCACTGCGCAGCGAGGCTAAATCACTCACTCGTAATACCTCGGTTTGAGTGAATTCAATCTCTGCTACCCCGGTAAATGCATCCAGTGATACACCAGATTTATCGAAGTTTGCTGACGTCCTAACGGTATAAACTAGGGTTGGAACTCCAGCAACATTCTGCTCAGTAATTGATAACACTTCGGTTATCGAATCACCATTTATCTCTCCAACATTTGCCTCAACTCCTGAGTCGAGAACCAGTTGAGTAGGATCAAATGTTCCTGCATACTTCCATTTGTCTCCAACTCGCCAAACAGGTACATCAGCAGTATTTGTGGTAGATTTTGAACTACTTTCAAAATAATCTTCCTGTCCGAATTGTTCAGGTGTTTCGTAAAATAAGGTTGTAGAAATGAGCATTATAATAATCAAAGACACCGCTTTGATTTGCCGACTGGCAATGCTCCGCATGCTTTAGCGACGCACTATGTAGGCAATGAACACTTCTCCTGCGGAACAGGAGCTCAAATGATTAATCTCACAGTAAGTCTGCTAATTCGTCTTTGATGATTTCAACTGCTTCAAGAATCTCGTCTTTGTGACGAGCACCGGTAATCACCATCTTACCACTGCCGAAAATCAAACACACAACCTTAGGGTAGTCGAGTCGGTAGATTAGACCTGGGAATTGCTCAGGCTCATATTCTACCTTGTCAAAAGGAAGGTGGAATGTAAGGTTGTTTAGATTTAGCTTTCTTGGGACTCCAGCAAGTGGTTCTCCGGTAAACTTGTCGTTGCCGTCGTAGTCTTCAGGATAGTGAAGAGCATAGGTTGCAACCATGTTTTGAACTTCGATTTCAACATCGGCAAGATCCCATGTCTTGATTCCAGCGCCACGTAGGTCAGAAATCATTCTGTCAATTCCGGTGTGGATATTATCCTCATCCTTACCACCGGTGCACACTGCTCTGCCTGAGCGGAACATAAGAATCGCTAACTTTGGGTCGGTTACACGGTAAACCACACCAGGGAATTGTTCAGGTTCATATTCGCAGTTCAATTGAATTGCGATGTCCGGCAGATCAAGTTCTTCTGCGACCCTTGTGCTTGCTACTACATTTACTACAGTTAGACGTTCTTCATCGGTTGTCATGCTTATAAGCGGCTTATAACAGGTATATAAATGACAGCATTTCCCTTAAGAGATTAAATGGACTCCAGTGTCACCTTTTTGTCCAAAATGTATTGTTTTTAAGGCTGTTAATCATCATACCCGTACTACCTAGTTTTGAGATTAAAGTCCGGCCACCAGCAAGTTCTATTGCATCACTGGTTAATTTCGGGTTTTTTGTTAATGCTACCATGCAACCACCGCCGCCAGCGCCAGTTAACTTAGCACCTAGACTTGTAGGCGCTGCAGCCTTGATTAAGGCATCAAGTTCTGGGCAGGATACACCTATGCTTTTCAGCATAATTTGGTTTTCAGTCATTGTTCTCCCCACTGCTTCATAATCGCCGCAAATGAGCGCATCTATGCCTCTTCGGGCAATTTTGCCAATTGTCTCTATCTCTTCCATTCTATCCGGGTTATGTTTCAACATATTGGCAACTTTTGCGACCTGTTTACTGGTCGGTGCACTGACCCCGGTACTGCCTATTACGAGATAAACATCATCTGGACCTACACCCAGATCTAATTCATGTATGTGCCAGGTTCGTTCGCCATCAGGCATGGTTAATTCTCTGCGGTAGAGATATCTTAACTCGCTTTCAACCCGGTCAGAGATTACTATGACACCACCATGGGAACATGTCGAGGAATCCATCGGAGATGCTCGACCGTTCTGGGCTGCGGCTTCGACACTGTGTGCCAGTATTGCGTTTTCATCATGGTCAACAGAATTTTCGCCGCTTATTAGAAACATTTTATCATGGTCATTTTGTGAAAAAAATCCTCCACCTTCTCCGTAGGCATCACTGTTTGACACACTCGAGCCAAATCCTTCAGCCCAGTTATCTTGGCCAAAGGAACCTTCACTTTCGACCCATCTCCCTCTTGCCAGTCTTAGCGCGGCTGCGAAAGCAACTGAAAGGGCTGAAGAGGAGCCAAGACCCGATGCCCGCGGGATATTTCCCTCGATATGAATCGATAGCGGGGGGGCTCCTTCTTGAACAGGCCAAAGTTTGTCAATCAGTCCCTTAATGTGTGGATTTCTTGCCATGTTTAGTGTTCCACCATCGAGTAGCCAAATACCAGTTGCCGAAGGTTGAATTTTGATTGTGATTCGCTGGTCAATTGCCACAGCAACTGCAGGGTGCCCATACACAACAGCATGCTCTCCAAAAAGAATACATTTTCCGGGTGCACTTGTTGAGATAAAGGTCATCAAAATCCTCCATTGGGTCTGCTTGTATGTCATGCTCATGATGTTGTTTTATTTGTGCTTTGATACGGTGACTTCAATAGATGTCACATTATCGGTGTAATTGACACAGGCAAGGTGATATCATGGAACACCCGTTATTGATGGACTATGGACCAATACCCGGCTGGGCAATACTCGCAATTATCGGAGCGGTATCAATCTCATTTTTTGCATACCAAGTTTGGAAAGCAACACGCTTAGTTATGCTTGGAAAACCGGATAACAGATTCGACAATTGGCCTGCAAGAATAAAAGAGGTTGCAACTGGTTGGTTGGGCCAGAAAAAAGTTCTGGAAGACAAGATCGCTGGTGGAATTCACGTGTTGATGTTTTGGGGATTCCTTATGCTTTCAACAGATATGTTTGACCTAGCAACTGCTAATTGGTTTTCTCACAGTTTGTTGCCTGAGGTAATTAAAGGGCCTTGGAATCTAATGGTAGAAACTGGTTACACAATCGCTTTGGTTGGGTGTGTAGCGGCACTAACTCGTAGAGTTGTGTTCACTCCAGAGAAGTTGAAGGGTAAATCTCAACTTGAGGGCAACGTCATCTTATTACTCATCATGACAATCACATTGACTTCATTCTTTGTCGAGGCAGGAGAAGAAGGAGTTTCTTCAACCTATGAACCAATTGGTGCTTGGGTTGCTGACACAATTGTGCCTTCTACCAATATTGTAGTTGGTGCATACTGGGCTCACATGTTAGCAATTGCTACATTCCTATTCTTAATCCCATTATCAAAACACATGCACTTAGTAATGGCATTCCCTAACGTATTCTTCCACGACATGCGTCCAATGGCTACCATGGAGCCAATGCAGGTTGGAGAAGATGGCAAGGCAGTATTACTTGATGATCTAGACATTGAATCATTTGGTACAGCCAATTACACGGACTTAACATGGCGCAATTTGATTGATGGGTGGGCTTGTACCTCGTGCGCTAGGTGTCAAGATGTCTGTCCAGCATACGCCTCCGGTAAAGCATTGAATCCAATGCAAATAATTCATGATGTCAGAAATTATGCCAATGACAACTACACTACCTTGATGGCTGGCGAAACACCAGAACAGGACATCATTGCAAAGTTTGGCGAAGATTCAATTTGGGCTTGTACTACATGTCATGCTTGTGTTGAAGCATGCCCAATTTACATCGACCATGTGCCAAAATTGACTGACGCTCGTCGACATCTTATGATGGAGCGAATGGAATTTGACGAGAAGGTTGAGGATACTGTAATGCCACTAATGGCAACCATCGAGAATCTTGAATCTGATTCGAACCCATACGGTTTGCCTTCTCATGAAAGAGGCGATTGGGCCGAAGGACTTGATGTCAAGGTTGCTGAGCCTGCAGAGTACATTTACTTCGCTGGATGTGCAGCTTCATTCGATGAGCGCAATAAGAAAGTTGCAAGAGATACGATTAGCATTATGAAAGAAGCTGGCCTTGATGTCGGAATCTTGGGCATGCAAGAAGGTTGCAGTGGTGACGCAGCACGTAGAGCAGGTAACGAATATCTATTCCAAATGCTGGCGGAAACCAATCTAGCAACGTTTGAAGAGATCGGCGTAAAGAAAGTAGTAGCATCTTGCCCACATTGTTTCCATACACTCGGTAAAGAGTACAAAGACTATGGTGGGGAAGACATCGAGGTTATGCATCATTCACAACTGATTAACCATCTTCAGTCAGAAGGCAAATTACCAGACCCCAAGCATGATGGTTCAGTCACCTATCATGACCCTTGTTATCTCGGAAGGATTGGTGGTGAATTAGATGCTCCAAGAAATGCAATTGGTGGAGTAGATGTCGAACCCGAGAGAAGTGGCAAGTCATCGTTCTGTTGTGGCGCAGGAGGTGCTCAAATGTGGATGGAAGAGCATGTTGATGAAGGATATGATCGTGTTAACGTAATTCGTTCAAAAGAACTGGCTGAAACTGGTGCGGATACAGTGGCTGTTGGATGTCCATTCTGTTCGACAATGATTACTGATGGATTATCAGCAATTGGTTCAGAAATGGAAGTGAAAGATATCGCTGAAATAGTTTGGGAACAACTCAAAGCAAACGATGCCGCAATCGAAGCGAAGAAGGTCGAGACCTCAGAAGCTGCTGAAGCATGATTGACATGCGTCTACTAGTAGTTGACTTATTGGCTGAAAGGAAGGCTTTTGGCAAAGAAGGGGTCAGAGAGATAGTTGCTCATTTTGATGATCCAGAAGTATTTCTTTGGTCTCCTCACACCAGTGAAAGAACAGAATACGGCTATGGTACAGTGGTTTCAAAACCTGTTGACTGCGATTACATAGCAATAACTGGGTCACGGCGCAACGTAAGTTCGTGGGAGCCATGGATGGATGAGGTGGCAGAATTAATTCGGACAGCCGATGTGCCAATTATCGGCATATGTTTTGGCCACCAGATTATTGCCGCTGCCTTAGGAGGAAGGGTTGAACGAGCAAATGAGGGCAGTCACTTTGTTTCTTCAGTAAATTATACTGACGGGTCAGTAGTAAATGCAGTGTTTACTCATCAAGACCATGTGGTTGATGCCGGTGAACTTGAGGTAATTGGTTCAGCTGAGCACTGTGCAATCGCTGCGTGCCAACACCCGACAAGACCGATACGAACCGTTCAGTACCATCCTGAGGCAACCTCACGAATTTTGTCTGAGGCGTTGAGGCTTGGTGATATGACAAGAGAGGAATCTGAAGTATTCGATATGTCAAAGAAACTAATCAATGTCAAAGATTCACTCCTGTGAATTCATAGGTTCTGCTAACAGGTCCTTTTCTATTGAATAAAGGCACAAAATAAGTGCTACAAATAGAGCGTATTCAGCGTAAGCAGCAATATCTACTGCGTATTGTATGCGGTCAAGGGTGAACATTGTATCATCTTCTAAACCATAGTCATCAAGGCCAGCTACAGCCCTAACAATTGCTTGTGACATCACAATGTAAGATATCACTGAAATTAGAATGGCGTAAATTCTGATTTTTTTGCCGGGTTTATTTTTCCCTGGCAATGCGAAATGTGCCAGTATAGCCCAGACAATACCTAGTTGGAAAACAATAGATGCAGTAAGAACATGCAACTTTAGATGGTCGTACATATTGGCAAATGACATTATGAATAAATTGGCGCCAACAAATAAACCACATAGCAGGAAAAAGAACAGTAATTTTGTTGATTTTTCAAGTTTATACTTGTACCACACTCGGTAAGCAAATAGCATCTGCAACAATCCAGAGATGGCTAATCCAACAGTGAACACCCATCGTTCAACTCCAGGGTAATCTGCCTCTGAAATGAAGAAAGGAAAATCTCTGGAATTGCCACTGAGTAAATGAATTACCATCGATAACGGTACAATAATCGCCGGTAAAAGCCAACTCGTTCGAACAAATAGTTCATCAGGCACATGAATGCTACCAATTAGAATGCCGTTTTCCTCATTCCTCATTGTAACACCGTCCACAGCGAAATGAATCGTATCTATAACCTTCAAGTGTGATGGCTAACACCGAGTGCTGTTTCCTATGCCACTAAGAGTGCATGATACCCGACGCAGGGAAAAAGTTCCATTCAAAACCATGGAACCCGGCAAGGTCTCGATGTATGTCTGTGGGGTAACGGTGTACGACAATTGTCATCTAGGCCACGCTCGTTGTTACCTTGCGTTTGATTTGATTCACAGGTGGCTAGAGTCTTCCGGTTTTGATGTTCATTATGTGCAAAATTTTACTGATATCGATGATAAAATCATCAAGCGAGCCAACGAAACTGGTGAAGACTGGAGAAAATTAGTTGACAACAATATCGCTGGTTACTACGAAGATATGGATTCATTGAATATTTTACGAGCCGATGATTATCCCCGGTGTACTGATTATGTCGATGACATGATTCATATAACTCAAGATTTGATCTACAAAGGGTATGCATATCAAGCGAAAGATGGGGTTTACTTCCATGTTGAATCAGCACCGGAAAAATATGGTCAATTGACCGGCCAAAACATTGACGCAGTACGCTCAGGCGCTGGCGGACGAGTAGATGATACCGGTTCAGGGAAGAAGGACCACAAGGACTTCGCATTGTGGAAGGCAGCCAAACCGGGAGAGCCAACTTGGGATTCTCCGTGGGGACCCGGAAGGCCTGGTTGGCATATCGAATGTACTGCAATGTCGCTTGATCATTTTGGTCAGCAGTTCGATATTCATGGTGGAGGTCACGATTTGCGTTTCCCTCACCATGAAGCAGAGATATTCCAAGGTGAATGTCACACTGGCTGCTCACCAATAGTTCACCACTGGCTACACAATGGTTTCGTAAATATTGATGGCGAAAAAATGAGTAAATCACTTGGCAACTTTTGGACTATCAAGGAAATTTTACAGCAAGTAGATGCAATGGTCCTTAGATTCGCTTTGATCAATGCACACTATCGCTCTCCGATTGATATGAATGAATCATTGTTGAAAGATGCAGAACGTAACTATAACCGAGTGTTAGAATGTTATGTGAATGCGTTAAAGGGAATGTCATCTAACTCCCCTGTTGCTTTACCACAACCAGACATTACATCACAACAACCACTGATAAAGTCACTAGCTATGTTGGAGAAAATGGGAGAAGGATTTGCAAAGGCTATGGATGATGATTTCAATTCAAGGGATGCAGTAGCCAAAGTCCTTGGAGGGGTTAGAGAAATTTCCAAGGTACTGTGCAGTGGCCTTGACGAGGCAGATAGAGACGCCTTTGCTCACTACGCAGTCGATTGGTTGGAAGAATCTGCAGGCACTGTTCTCGGTATCTTACCTACCCGAGAATTTGCTTTGCTAGAACCAGAAGAAGACCCGCGCCGGGCTGAAATTGCACCTCGAGTTGAACATTTATTGGTTGAAAGAAACGAAGCAAGAGCGAACAAAGATTGGGCAAGAGCCGATCAAATCAGAGACGAATTAAAGTCTATGGGAGTCATTGTTAAAGACTCAGCCGATGGTACCTCTTGGGAACTACAGTAGATTGAAATTAGTTCTTCTTTGGTGGTTTTAAGTCAGGCAAAACCGGTACGAATTGTGACGGCTGATGTTTTTCCATTACCGAGAGGAATTCATCTAGGCTGATTACCCCATCACCATTGTCATCAAATGTTTCCAGCATTGCGTCAATGTCGGAAACCTTGACTGAGTCCTTGAGTAATGTGTTGACTGCGGTTCGAATCTCTCTCCTTGAAACATAGCCATCATTGGTTTGGTCAATGGCGGTAAACAAACGAACAGCAGAAAGCCCTGACGACTTCATCGCACTTGCGACCTTATCCTTAATGTCAACGTATTCATCATTTTTAGTAGATTCGCTAGGTTTCGAAGAAGTTTCACTTGATGATTCACTGATCTCATCGTCATCCCAGAATTTTTCCACCACTGTAGATTGGGAGTTGAGAAGTTCATCACTATCATTGGTACGACTTATGACATACAAACCAAATAACAGAGCGATTACAATAATCAATAGAATTAACTTTAGTTGATTTTGAGTTGATTCATCAGCCTCTGCTTCATCGATAAACTGTTCATCCGGTAGAACACCAAACAAATCATCATCATCATCGGTGTTGTTATCGGTTGGGCCAGGAAGTGTTGTGGTGTCGCCACCGTTGTTAGAGCCGCCATTATTGGAGCCACCGTTGTCGTTGCCACCATTGTTGCCACCTGTGTTTGTGTCGTCATCTGGCAATTGAATGTTGACATTGGTTCTATCTCCATTTACCATTTGAACACTGTAGTAGTTGTCATACAACTCTGTTAAGTCAATGTGATAGTTTGCGTGAGTTGACCGATTGATTACATCGAAGTAGCGGTCGTCTCCTGAGGTGAATATTGGGTCAAGTGTCAAATTCTTCAAACGATTCACATCATCTCGGTAATCACCATCAAAAGTTGTGTTCAAGTATGCGTTTATTTCCTCATCAGTATCGCCATCAAATTCAACCCAGTTTTCCTTCATGTCGTCATACTCGTGGCGCATTGCCATGGCAAGACCGGCTTCTATTTCGGCGAAGGTTTGACTACCATCAACCTCAGTAAGTGATGTCACATCAACTGCTTTTTGGAAATCAGCCCCGTTGATATATTCCCAATCATCACCCTGCAGTTGCTGCATGATATCAACATCGCCAAACACAGCTTTGCCTTGGACTACAGTGAGTGCCACATCAGCATCAATCGCCTCGATTAGATTGCGGTATGGGTCTTCATGGAAAGTATCAATGACTACTAAATCAGCATACAAATCTGCTTTAACACGACCAACAAATGGTGTCCAGCCGGTTGCATCTGCTGGGTTTGATGTGACCATTTCGACTAATTCGTAGTTGCTGAAATGTCCGCCCAGATTATTGGTATTCCACATATCTGCAACCTTCAATTCGTGAAGATTGTTCTTCGAACCACTTGGGCCCCAATCTGGCGAGATTGAGATACTAACTCCTGCTTGGTCAGCTGCGACTACGTCTGTAGTGTCGCCGTATAGTAGTAGGTTAGAGAGCGGCGACCAAACAAGTTCGGAGTTCACACTAGCCATTTTGCTAAATTGGGAAGAATCCAGCGCTGTGCCGTGAATTACAATAGTTTCATCAAGAATTAGTCCCTTGTCCCATAGTGCATCAAACTCCGCTTTACTTGACTGATCAACGCCTTCTGAAAGATGGACGAACCAAGCGTTTAGCGTTCCAGCTTCACTTTGACTAATCAGGTGGCTGCCTGTATAATCATCATCAGCAGCACCGCAGACAGCACATGTCGAAATACCATCTTGTCCGAAGTTGTATAATTCTACATTTCTCGATAGAATACTATCCCACGCTTGGGTGCCTGAACTTGGCGACCCTTGCATAGCAGTGACACCGCCGGCGACGGCTTGGACTTCAGCATATTTCATCTGTTCACTGGCCATGTCCCATCGATAGTTAGACTGGATGTTAGTCTTCATCCAAGTGATACTTGGGCCATAATCCCAGTTGTTGCCCCATTGGTATCTGTTGGTGTAGCCACCTTCCTCTGATTTTTGGGAATCGCTCAGGTGGACTTCAAAGTCCCAGAGCGGTATGTGGTTATAGTGGACGTGATTATGTAGATCAATTAGACCGGGATAGATTGTACCTTCAGTCTCGACAATTGGCACGTCGGTAAAGTCAACACCGGCTGGCGGATTTGCATTGGACGGCCATACGCCAGTAATCTTGCCGTCACGAACCATTACATTTCCGTCATTAAATACGTTATTTTCACCATCCATTGTAACAACCCTTCCTTTGAGCAGGAATGCTCTCGAAGAATCTGTATTGGATAATTTGTAACAATTTACGATGTTATCTGGCACGGTATATGGTTCAGAATAATCCGCTGCCCTTCCAGGAGTAGGATCGTCCTTGGTTAGGGTTCCATCATCTGAGATGTAAGATAGTCCGTAACTGGAGTCAGTCTCTGGGAATGACATTGAATCAATAACGTTGTAACTGGTATCTGAAATACTAACCGTCTCACCGTCAAAATAACTTAAGTCAAGGTCTGAATCTGCCCGGAATACCACTAAACGCTCATCTGCTTCGAGTACTGTATTGTATGGCAGTTGGCAAGGCGGGCTACCACTAGTTGTTGAAAGCAGCCAACTTGAGACATTTTGTGGCGCATCTCCGGAATTCCAGACTTCGATAAACTGGTCACTAAATTTACCATAATCACCATCGCCATTCCAGTCAACTGCACCATATAGGTTGGAATTAGTTTCATTGGCGACAAGATTGTTAGGGCTGATAAATAACTCTGAAATAACTACATCTGCCGCACGACCATTTGCTTCTTTTGAATCGTTTAATTCGAGGCTATTGACTGTCGCAGACCATGACGATAAAACCAGCAGCAGCAACACGGTTGTGGCAATTAGAACCCTTCGCATGTACCGACCTTGGCTAACAAGGACATTAACCAACCGGTATCACGCTAGGTACGATTAGATGATAGACTAAGTCAAATTGGTTAGATTATGGCTACATTAGACCTCACAGAACCAAAGTTTGCTGAAGTGATTGAGAACAACGACATCGTCATCCTAGATTTTTGGGCTGAGTGGTGTGGTCCGTGTAAAGCATATGGGCCGGTTTATGAGCGAGTTTCAAACGAATTTAATGACGTTGTTTTTGCAAAAATCAATACTGAGGAAGAACCACAATTAGGTCGCATGTTCAACATAAGGTCAATTCCAACGACGATTGCTTTCAAAGAGCAAATTGGCGTTTTTATGCAACCTGGGGCCCTGCCTGAAGATGCTTTGCGTGATTTGGTAGTTATGCTCAAGGATTTAGATATGGACGAAGTTAGACAAGAGATGGAATCCATCAAAGCCGATGAAGCAGAGTAAGACATATCATGCGATGATTTCAATAGGTTGAGGTTTAGCGCAACCCATGCATTGGAAACCTTGGCTCATTATCTTGGTGATGATGAGTGCAACTCTCTCTGGTTGTCTTAGCGACGATTCAGCTGACGACAATGGTTCAGGCAGTTATATTTCATACCCAGATCCATGGGATAGAGCGAATCTAATTTATGACAATTCAGATGTATTTAGCCGTGTAACAATTAATGGCACCTACAATACCTCTGCTCCTCAGTCTATCTATGTATCAGTCCCAACAATTACCGCTGCAGATGGTGGCGCAGGTGTTACCGGTGGTGCCGAAGTTCACCTTGGTCTATGGTTGCCAGAGATCGATGGTTGTGATTTCACAGCCGGAAATATTAGCGAGGAATGCAAAGTACCAGTGCTCGCTGATGTTGGTCCTTACTATGATGATGGGGATGTTTCAGCGACTACACCTGCTGACCGATTAGGTAGATTTCTAATTGAAAATTACGTGCCGCACGGCTACGCTGTTGCTCAAGTTTCGGTGTTTGGCACCGGTAATTCCAATCATTGCATGGACTTGATGGGGACTGATGAACAACGTGGGATTGACGCAGCAGTATCTTATCTTGGAGAAGCAGCATGGTCTAATGGCAAAGTTGGTCTAATCGGTAAATCATATGATGGCTCAACCCCCTGGCAAGCGGCTACCTTCGGCAACCCATATCTGGCGACAATAGTCCCAATGTCTGGATTGATTGGTGTCCATGAATTGATGTGGCGTAATGGCAGCATGGAGGCAAGAGGGCCAATAATGCACAATGGAGTTTACGGCTCTTTTGGCATTGATGGCGATGGTGGTGACGCTGAAAATCTATGTGAAGGCTACATAGAAGGCTATGTCAATGGGCCTGCTGCGTACCAAACCGGTGGAATGGTTGACTATGCAGGCAACACCTATTGGACTGAGAGGTCGTTCTTGTCAAGAGTTCTAGAAAATTATCAAGGTTCGATATACATCATCCAAGGTATGCAGGATTGGAACGTAGATCCTCACATGGCTTTTCCAATTCATCAGCAAGTAGAGGACGCCGGAATTGAAATCAAAACCCTTGCAGGTCAATGGGCTCACGATTACCCAGACCGCATCGAAGGTCACAGTTCGCAAAGCTCTGGACGTGGTGCGGAGGCCTATCCTTACACTTTGAGATGGGATTGGGCCGATGAGATGTTGTATTGGTTTGATTGGTATCTGAAAGGCGAAGGCAGAGCACCAACTCTTGGAGTAGAGATGCAAGATAATCGCGGTGGTTGGAGATTTGAATCGACTTACCCCGCACCAGATACTGAATATTTGGCGATTAATGGTGCCGATATGGGGCCAGATGGTACATCCATGTCAGCATCATCATCCATAACAATGAGTTATGGGCCATTCGAGGAAGATGTTTACATCGCCGGAATGCCAACATTCCACATACCAGTGACTCCAAGTACGCTAAACGGTGCTCACGGTTTCCTAGAAATGACAGATGAAAATGGCATGCATCTAGGTCATGCTGTGATGGACTTTAGGTTCCACGCTGGAGGACGTGATGGTCAACTGTCAATGATTCCATACGTCGAAGTAATGGGATTAATGGAGTTCATGCCGATGGACGTGTTCATCAGTGCCGGTGAAACAATTTTCATCACATTAACTCAAACAGGTGAGGATTATGTTCCATCATCATCAGCAGCCGGTGGGTATTCTGTTGATTGGAGCGCCTCGACATTGACTTTGCCAATCGTCAAGCGAACCTGTGATGATCTATTCCAAGCACCAATGCAGACTTACGGCACAGACGATGATAGCACTAGAGAATGCTGATTCAGCGTCTTATCAAGCGCTATTCTCTTAAGCCGATGACAAGCAATCTACCTCCATGGTTCTAAGCGCATTACCTGGCGTAGGAGAAAGATTAGCTAAGAAAATGACCGACCATTTCGGCTCGGAAGAAGCAGCTTTATCATCACTAAAATCTGGTGATATTGGACAAATTGCCGAAATTGAGGGAGTATCCCCAAAGCGTGCTTTAGCACTTGCTCGTAGCATTGCTGGTGATAATGGACAATTTCTTGCTACAAAAGAAGCGGTTAAACTCCATCAGCAACTAATCGACCAAATCGCCAATTTCACTGCCTCTCCAGCAACCAAACCCCGATTACAATTGCTTACTCCACTTGATGATTCATCTCAGCGTCAAGAGTCTATACGGGCAGCAATGGAGTTCCTTGCCAACCATCAAGAACTTGCAATATTGCTGGCAGAATCACTCAAACAGGTAATTGCTCCAAGGTCAAACGCCGAGCGCTATGATAGAGTTGTTGTAACTAAAAAACCGATAGACGAACTGAAAAAATATTGCCGAGTACTAGTCCCAGCAGAGAGTGAAACATGGAAAGACTATACCGTCTTTAACAAGGTGACATGGCTAGGAAGTGGGGCGCCAAATGATGTCCCCGACGGATGGATCGTCTTGGGAAGCAATCCCGAACAAGAACTGATTTTACCTGAGATGACCTTAGATTGGTTCAAGAAGAACCGTAAAACCCTGACCGCTCTATCAGAAATAATTACTACCATCTCAGAAACAGTTTCTACATCAAAATTCATTGGTGACATAGAATCTGGTTTACACGGTTTGGAAGAATTGCCGGAGTTGTTATTTGCTCTGTTTGAGGATGGCGATTCTGAACGTGCTGAACAAGTAAAAGATGAACTTTGGTCTTATTGCAAAGAATTAGAAAACGATGTCAACCTAGAGGTTGAGAAAGCAATGAATGATGCAAAACTAGCACTTTCTGGTGCTGAACTTCTTGAAGCATTAGCCGATGGTAGTGGCTTTCAAAGGAGATTGAAGGAAGCTACCGGTTATGTTATCGAAAATGCTATGCAGCAAGCAGTAAACAGGCTGTCACAGTTTATGGAAGGCAGTGGGGTAAGGAATCCTCCGATAATATTCACTAGCGATTGGCCAGCTAAACTTGACCGACAAGTAATAGAAAAAATCGATGAGAGTTTGGAAAAGCGTATTAGTGCCCAAAAGTCAAATCACATTTATTCAATGGCTAAGAAACTAGGGCCGCTGAAGGTAAAATGTGAGTCCGCAATTCGCTCACTAGTAATTGTCGACCAGTGGCTAACTGTTGCTAGATGGTCACAACACTACTCATGTACCATGCCAAAGATGGTGTCACACGGAATATGGATCGACCAAGGGCGACATATTTTGCTAGGTATTGAAGCGGATCCCGTAACGTATGGCCTCGGCAAGGCCGCACCAAAAGATGACCAGCAACAACTAGCGTTGTTAACCGGCGCAAACTCAGGTGGTAAGACGACTCTCCTCGAGCTTCTTGCTCACACCTGCATACTTGCTCACATGGGATTGCCGGTACCTGCAAAACAGGCATGTGTTGGTAAGGTAGAGGCTCTTCATATCTTGGCAAAAGCCGGCGGAACACAGAGTGCTGGAGCGCTAGAACAGACATTGGTTGACCTTGCCACGGTTGTTAGTGACCCGACTCCAAAACTAATCCTAGCCGATGAGTTAGAAGCAATCACAGAACCTGGTGCAGGGGCTAGAATAATTGCAGGAATGCTACTAGCAGCGAGGGCGCAAAAAGATACGACAATGATGTTGGTTACTCATTTAGCACCTGCTATTATCGAAGCGTCAGATGTTGATGATTTCAGAGTCGACGGTATTGAAGCAAGAGGATTGGATGCAGAGTTAGAATTGATTGTTGATCGAACTCCAATTCGCAATCATCTTGCGAGGTCTACTCCAGAATTAATCGTTAAGCGACTAGTAGAGAGAAGTAATGGTCACGCTAAAGCATTGTTTGGTGACATCCTAAAGATGTTCTAATACAATGGCAGTATTTGTTCAACAGCAAATAATGGGTCTGGATCGGTAGAGTCATGATATGCTACTATAACGCCACCATCATTTAGAATCGCTAACGATGCAAAATCGAATCTGATATCATTACCCGCTCCTGACGTTGAATCCAAGTCCCCCTGTCCTATGTAAGTCAAAGTGTCAGGTGACATATCTTCAGAATACCCTCGTACATGGTAAACCGTATCGACATCGGGTCCAGCTGAACTTTGATACCTAACATTCAGCACAAATAGGTCAAATTCACCGTTGGCTTGAAACTCCCATTCTTCAATTTGAGTTGCTTGTTCGCTCAATTCATAAGTGTAATTTTGCCAAGTGAGTGCACCATCACCAGACATGTAGTGTGTGAAGGAGGTACCTGAATTGGCAACACAGTGGATGATTCCTGAGGAATCAATCTGACAGTATTCACTGGGGAATTGAACAAACAATTCATTCCATGACAGTGATGTGTCCATGAATGCGGCATTTCCATTGTCATAATATGAAGGAAACACTAGTCCTCCACTAGGCATAGGAAAGGCACGCATTTCTTTGTGTGGTTTGTTGACATCATAGTATACCGGTAAGTTCGCCTCAGTGAAGTCGAGATCTAACTCGACTTCTGGGTCACCACCACTGCGGTCAGGGAATTGGAACGGGTAGTAATTCAACCCATCAACACTTATTTGTCCCCCAGCATTCAATGATTGATGCCAAAAGTTTGAGACAACAATACTTGCCCATTCTCCATTACCCATTGTAGATTCAATAGGTCCGATGACTTCTACCTGCCAGGAACGGTCGTAGAATGGTTCAGTGATTCTATTGTAGCACCACTTCCATTCATCTTCAGAAGCATCGTATAGTATGGCATAGAATTTGTCTAGTTTGAGGTCAGCACCAGGATAGGGGAACCATGACATGGAAATTATGTCACCATTTGTAGCCTGCACTATGCTACCTTCACCAAGGCCTTCTTGTCCTGGGTTGGTTGGAACAAATGTGACACATTGGCCGACAGCAGGCAATACCTCTGGGATGTATGTGTCCCATTCATGACCTCGGTCAAGACTCCATACTGGATATTCTCCGCCAATGTTGAGAATTTGCCCTTCAATTGTCGTTGCTAAGTAATGTTCACAGCAATTTCCACCTTTGGAGGCATCGAAAACAGCCCACGACATGTTTGTTGATTGATTAGTACGTAGGTCGACTGTTGTAAACGGCCTAGGTGATTCATGAGGTTGATTATCAATTAGGATATAATCTGCCCATATGTTCTCGACTACTTCTTCCTCGACGAATGTGTCTCCCTCGCCGAAACAACCTGCTAGCATTGTTGAAATAGCCAACAAGATAGCAAGCGCCATTCTTCGCATGAA